>CABEBD010000080.1_pt1 | contig 11944 bp, 8 predicted proteins | sample 3132501 | NCBI WGS metagenome assembly CABEBD01 (sample SAMEA5534344, study PRJEB31848) | metagenome | biome: tundra; feature: field; material: soil | place: USA | collected 2013-05 | depth 0.45 m | reverse complement strand
CTTTTCTTTTTTCTCAATTGAAATTCGGTATAGCTCGCCGGGGTGTAGCGCTTTTTCACCGGAGTCGATCTCAATTCCTCGACGTCGTCATAGCCGTAGAGGTCCAGGATCGCCCGGTTGGCATAAAGGACTTTTCCATCGACGCTCACAATCCGAATCCCCAGCGGCGATTCTTCCAGGGACAGGCGGAAGTTCCCTTCGGCTTGACTCAGCTCCACTTCCATCCGCTTGCGTTCGGTGATGTCGCTGAGAAAATTCAATGTCGCGGGTTTGCCTTCCCAGACAATCAAGACCGCATCAATCTCCATCCACCTGATACTCCCGTCTTTATGGATCAACCTGAATGCATATCTGGGTGGAGCCCCATTGCCCTTGAGGCGCTTCATATAATACTGCTCCACCATGTCCCGGTCATCCGGTTGAATGAACTCGAGAAATGGCCTGGAACACAGTTCTTGCTCCGAATAACCGGATATATCACTCGCCATGCGATTGACGAACTTCAGCCTGCCGTCTTGGGCGATGAGGATGGATTCGGAGGCGTTTTCCACGAGAGTCCGATATTTCTCTTCGCTCTCCCGCAGCGCCTCCTCCCCCCGCCGGCGCTCGGTGATGTCTCTGGCGATTCCCAAAACCAAGGTTTTATTTTCGAATTTTATGGGATGCGTGCTGATTTCGACGGTAACTTTGTCGCCGGCTTTTCTCCTCAAACTGAATTCATCGGGACCGGTCGGTCTCCCCATGGCGTTAAGAGCTAAAAGTTTCACGGCTCTCGGCATTTGATCCAAGGAAAGCAGCTTGAGTTTCAGGAAGCTCCCGCCAATGAGCTCTTCCTTGTTATAGCCCGTCGTTTTCTCCGCGGCCTTATTGCCGTCGATAAAATTTCCTTTTAGATCGTTCAGATAATAAGCGTCGGGCGCAAATTCGAAAATGAATTTGAATCGCTCTTCCGACTTCCTCAGCTCGTCCTCTGCCCGCTTGCGTTCGGTGATGTTGGTCAAGGTGACGACGCAGCCGAGGATCTGCCGGCCGCTGAGGAGCGGACCCGCGTTTAGGAGCAAGTCAAGTTTCTGCCCTCGCCGATCCAAGGCAACGTCCACATTCCGCAGCGTCTCGCCCTGCAAAACCGGGGCGAGATGGAACGGATCGGAAGCGTCTGTTCGCAGCGGAAACACCTCGGCAAAGGGCCGCAAGAGCGGACTGCCGTCGCAGAACTGCTGGGCCGCCTGGCTGGCGCGAATGACCCGGCCCTGCTCGCCGCATACGACGATGGCCTCGGCAGCCTGCTCCAGGACCAAGCGGCTTAGTCGCTGCTCCGCGGTGATTCGCTGGAGGCTTTTTTGTTCCGTCAGGTCAGTAAGCACGAGGCAGAAAACCATCTCCGCCCCTTCGCCCTGCAAGCGGGCGGCCGACAGATAGACGGGCGCCAGACGGCCCTCGCTGGTTTTCAGGTTGATTTCCCGGCGGCTGGGCGCTGTGCCGGCCTGCGCGAGGATGGCGTCAAGCGCTTGCTGGTCTGCGGGCGGCAGGTGGTTCCGCAGGGCGGTGCCCAAGACTTGATCGAGCGGCCGCCCCAACATATCCGCCAAACGGACGTTGCAGTAGAGGATGACTCCGTTCGCGGACAAGGTCACCGCGCCCTCGCTCATCGTCTCGATGAGCTGCCGATAGACGCGGTCGGCCCCGCTCAGGGTGTAGACCTGTTCGCCGCGCTCGCCGGCGACCACCACCGCGTCCACTTCCCCGTTGCGGATGGCGCTCAAGACCTCCTCGGCTTCGGCCAGCCGGACGCGGAGGTCTTCCAGTTCCGCCGCGAGTTCAGATCCTGAAGGCTCGTCTGTCATAACGCAGTCCCTCCCGTCATGGCTTCGGCTTCAAATCCAGCCCGATCAGAACCTGCTCGCGATCCGAAAGATCGCCCATGATCCGCCGTAAGGGCAGCGGCAGTTTCTTTATCAGCGTGGGCGCGGTGATGATCTGGTCTTTTTCGGCAAGCACCGGCTGTTGGTAGATGTCAATCACCTGGAGGTCGTAGCGACCCTTGAGATGCTCCTCACAAATCTCTTTGACGTTGGCGATGGCGCGTGCGGAGCGCGGCGTCATGCCCGTCACATACAAACGCAGCACATACAGCGGCCTGCCTGGATTGGCCGATGATTGCTCAAAGGCTGCCGTCGCGCTCGTTGCGTTCGTGGTCTTCATAATAGTTTCTCCGGCGAAAGGGCGATCACGCGGAGGTTTTGGACGCGGGGATCAAATCCAGCCCCACCAGAACACGCTCGGTGTTGGAGAGGTCGCCGATGATCTTGCGCACCGGTTCCGGGAGCTTACGCACCAGGGTGGGGATGGCCAGAATCTGGTCGTCCTTGGCCAGTCGGGGCGTCTCCACCAGGTCAATCACCTCAATCGTGTAGCGCCCTTTCAGGTGGTCCTCACAGAGGCGGTTGAGGTTGGTAAACGCCACCAGCGATTTGGGCGTCTGCCCTGCCACGTAGAGTCGCAGTTTCCAATGGTCCGCGGATTTCGCACGCGTTGCTTTGGTAGCATCGGTCTTGGGCTTGGTTTTCATGATGAATCTCCTTACTTGTGTTTTGGGGTCTTTCCCGCGGCGCCAGCATCGGACTGCCGCAGGCGGGCCATTTGGACGCGGTCACCGGCCAGCACCCCGGCGCGCGTCTGGTCCTGCCCAATCGTCTTTGCCGCTTCCGCTTGCTCGACTTCGAACTCTGCCCGCAGCACGGCAATCTGCGCCTCCATGGCTTGCCGCTTGTGCTTCAGTTCCCGGTGCTTGCCCTCGATCTCCTGCCCGCGCACGAGGGCCTGGGCTTTCTCCTGCGCCTCCAGCACCACCCGCGCGCTGCCGGTGAGCAAGACCCCCGAAGGCCCGACATACACGTCCCGCAGTTCCACCCCGTGATCGGTCAGCAGGAACTCGCGCACTTGGTTCGAGTGGGCCATGCCGCGCGACTTCATGAGGTACAACACGCGGTTCCGGTCCGCACCGTTTTGCACGTCCCGCAGCAACAGCCAGGTGTCCATCAGCGACGACACCCTCACGTCAGTGGCTTGTATCAAGGTGCCGCTCGCGGTGAGGCTCGTGAACAACGCGGTGATTTGCTGCATCTTGAAAAAGTCAACCAGCCGCGTCAGCATCGACTTGATCTCCGCCTCACTCCCGAGCGCTGCGAAGTTGGTGATCGGGTCAACGATGACGACCCGTGGTCTGAACTGGTTCACCAGCTTGTGGATGGTCACCAGGTGCATCTCCAGGCCGCAGATCGTAGGCCGTTCCGCCTGAATGCGCAGCGTCCCGCGCCGCACCGCCGGTTCCAGGTCAAGGCCGATGGAGCGCATGTTGCGGATGATCTGGCTGGACGATTCCTCGAAGGCAAACCACAGGCACCGCTCGCCGCGCGCGGTGGCCCCGTGGGCGAAATGCGCCGCCAGACTCGTCTTACCCGTGCCCGCCGTGCCGGACGCCAGCACGCTGCTGCCGCGATAGTAGCCCTTGCCTCCCATCATCGCATCCAGGCGCGGAACGCCCGACGACACGCGCTCGGTGCCCGCTTCGTGCTTCAGCCCTATCGAGGTGCCCGGCAGGATCGAGATGCCGCCCTCGTCAATCAGGAACGGATACTCGCTCGTGCCGTGCGTCGAGCCGCGATACTTGACGATCCGCAGCCGCCGCGTGGCCATCTGCCCCTCCACGCGGTGGTCGAGCAGGATCACGCAGTCGGCCGCGTATTCCTCCAGCCCGTAGCGAGTCAGGCCTTTTTCGCCCCGCTCGCCGGTGACGATGGCGGTGACGCCTCTCCCCTTCAACCAGCGAAACAGGCGGCGCAGCTCGGTGCGCACGATGGCGGTGTTGGACAGCCCGGAGAAGAACGCGTCGACAGGGTCGAGCACCACGCGCTTGGCGCCGATGCTGTCAATCGCTTGCCCCAGCCGGATGAACAGCCCTTCGAGGTCATACTCGCCCGTCTCTTTGAGTTCGCTGCGCTCGATGTGGACGAATTCGAGCACCAGTTTTTTCTGCGCGACCAGCGCGTTAAGATCATGCCCGAGCGAGGCGAAGTTCGCCGCCAGCTCCCCGGTGTTCTCATCGAAGGCCATGAAGACGCCCGGCTCGCCGGAATCCACCGCGCCGCGCACGAGGAATTCCATGGCCAGCAGCGTCTTGCCGCAGCCGGCGCTGCCGCACAGGAGGGTCGGCCGCCCCTGGGGCAAGCCGCCACCGGTGAGTTCATCCAGTCCCTGAATGCCGGTGGGCGCTTTGGGCAGCGAGGGGCTGCGGCGGGGTTTGCGGGTTACATTCTTGGGTTCGTTGTGTTTCATAAGTCGTGCCTCCGTTAACGTTTTATATGGGGCGCCTTCCCTCAAGCCCGGCGATGCCCGGGCTCAAGAACACTCCCCCGGTGGTGATCGTCTTAATCGCGGCGGCCAGCTCTTCCGAGGCCCGATCCGTAATCATGAAGCCGTTTGCGCCGGCATGGATGATTCGCAAGACCAGGCGGGAATCCCGCTGGGCTGAAACCGCCAATAATTTGGAGCCGCCGAACTTGTCGCGGATGGTGGAAATCAAAGGGACCATGCTTGCATCGAGCCGGCTCAGCTCGGCGATAACGACGTCGGGGGGATGCTTGAGCGGACTCCCGGCTATGGCTTTTTCGCAGGCCATCACGCCGACCACTTTCCAGGCGGGTTGAGCATTGATCAAGAGCTTAAAATGGCGACGGACATCGGCGTTGTCACCGAGGATCAGGATTTTTAAGGGCATCTCAGCCTCCGTTTCCCGTCCTCTTCATGGGACAGGACGCCCGCTTTTGCTCATATAAGATCCCACGGCCTAGCGTTATTAACAATCCCCGAAACTTAGGATTTTAAGGGTTGGGAAATCTTGATCCGGCGTCACCGGGAAAGACCGACCGGCGCGCAAGGACAGCCGGGCGGCGGAGCTACGCGTCGAGGGACGTCAGGCCTTCCCGAATGGCATACTTCGTGAGCTCGGCGATGCTCCGGAACCCGAGCTTGTCCATGATGTGCTTGCGGTGGGTATCCACCGTCGTCACGCTGACATGGAGGCGCTCCGCGATTTTGCGACTGCTTTTGCCTTCGGCCAGCATTTGCAGGACCTCGCGCTCGCGGCCCGACAGAGGCGATTCTGCCCCTGCGGAGGGTTTGGTCAGCTGTTTGACGTATTCCGCCAATACCTGATCGGTGATCTTTGGGCTGATGTAGATCCGGCCCGCCGCCACAGTCTTGATGGCGGCGGCAACCTCTTCGAACGCAGATCCTTTCAGAACATATCCCGCGGCTCCCGCCGCGAACATGTGTCTTACGAATCTTTTGTCCGCGTGCATGGAGAGCGCGATCACTTTGACTCCGGGGGTTTCGGCTCTGATCCGGCGCGTCGCTTCGACGCCGTTGAGATCCGGCATGGCGATGTCCATCAACACCAGATCGGGTTTCAGGTCCCGGGCCATGCGCACGGCCGATATTCCGTCGCCCGCCTCTCCGACAATCGCTATTCGGCCGGTCTTTTCGAGCAGCATCCGCAAACCTTCCCGCATCAACTTGTGATCATCCGCCAGCAAGATTTTCATCACGGTTCATTCTCTGGGATCAGGGACCCGTCCGTCATTCGGCATGCCGCGTCTCGCTCCTCCGCGTCCCCCCCTCACGGGGACGGTCAGGGTAATCCTGGTGCCTTGGCCGGGCGTCGACTGGATCCGACAATTCCCGCTCATCGTGGCCAGATGCTCGCGGACACTCAAGAGACCGAAACCGGTTTCCTCCGTTCGTGTGTCGTGAAGCGACGGATCGAAACCGAGTCCATCGTCGGCAATGGTGTATAAAATCTTCTCGTCCTCCCGGGCGATGGCCACGGTCAAGCGTTTGGCTTTCGCATGCTTGACTGTATTGAGCATCAATTCGCGAACGCAACGGAACAGGATCGCTTGGAGATCGGGATTCAGAGATTTCGCCATCCCGTCATCGTTGAACGTAAAATCAAGACCATGGTCCCGGCTGATCTTTTCCCCGGTCCACTCGATCGCCGCCTCCAGCCCCAACTGGTGGAGGACCGGCGGACTCAGCTCAAATGTGAGCGTGCGGGTCTGCTCGATGATCGTCTCCAGCAAATCGCGCAAGACTTTAATGTCGTGCTTGTCGGATTTCGATTTTGAGGCAGTGGCGAAACTGCCGAGCTTCATCCGGAGCAAGGCAAGGGACTGACCGATCTCGTCGTGGAGGTAGATGGCAAAACGACAGCGTTCGCTCTCCTCGACACGCGCAATTTCCGCGGATAAGGAACGGAGTCGCGACTCGGATTTGCGCAGCTCCTCTTCCGCCCGCTTGCGCTCGGTGATGTCATAATTTGTGCCGATCAGTCTTGTAGGTTGGCCGGCCGCGTCACGATGCACGCGGGCGCGGGCGTGGATGTGGTGGATGGTGCCACTCGGCCAGACAACGCGGAACTCCGTATCGAATTCTTTTTTGTCTCGCAACGCCATCTGAAGTTCTGCGTCGCTTCGCTCTACGTCTTCCGGATGAACTCTCGCCTTCCATGCCTCGTAAGCGCCGCCGAAATTACCTGGCGTGATCCCATGGAGACGAAACATCTGGTCATCCCAGGTCAGCTTGTTATTGACAACATCCAAATCCCAGATACCCACACCGCCTGCGACAATGGCCAGCAAAAGGCGCTCGTTGGTCTCCCGCAGCGCCTCCTCCGCCCGCTTGCGCTCGGTGATGTCGCGGACCGTCGCCTGAAGTATCGTTTTTTTATCAAATACCATCCTAGTCAGTCGTACATTGGCCGAGAACTCCTCGCCATTGAGCCGCTTATGCGTCCACTCAAAGAAGTTAGATCCGTCGCGCATGGCTATCTCGTTCATCTCCTTGGCCTTTTCGGCAGAAGCACGCCCGTCCGGCTGCCACTCGGGAGAAAAGTCCCAAGGCCCGAAAGATGAAAAATCATCATCATTCTTAAGCCCAAACATCTTCATCATTGTCTGGTTTCCGGAGGTAAACTTCCCGGAAAGAGGTTCAACGAGCATAATGGCGTCAGAGGAACTTGTGAAGAGGATGCGGTACTTTTCCTCACTCTCGCGCAACGCCTCCTCCGCCTGCTTGCGCTCGGTAACATTACGAGCGTACAGATTGGCGTAGCCGGCACCAACAATCGGCGCAATGGAGAACGAATACACTTGCTGGCCGTGTTCAAAATCCACCCTTTGCGGTGACCCGCGGTCCATGGCCTGGAGAGCGGCCTCCCGAAGCATGGGAGAGGCCGCCTGGCCAACATGCAGATGCCACTCCGGCAGTAGGTTCAAGCCGGCCTGGTTGGTGTAAAGCAGCGTGCCATCGTGGGCGATGCGCAAGATCGGATCAGGGTTTTCGGATGGGAACCTGGCCAAGGATTGGATTTTTTCCTCCGCGCGCTTGCGCTCGGTGATATCATTGATGAGGGTGAGCATGGCCGGTTGACCGGCATAAGAAAATGGAATGGAGGTGACTTTAACGTCAATTTCTGTTCCGTCAAGCCGGATAAACTTTTCTTCCATTATTGGAGCGAGAACACCCTCGCTGAGCGACTGTCGGATGCGTTTCAAGACCAGCTCCCGGTAGTCCGGATGCACGTACTCGATGACCGGCCGGCCCAGTAAATCGGCCGGGCTGGCCGCGCCCAGGAGCTTGGCGCTGGCCGGGTTGGCAAAGACGATGCGCCCCTGGCTGTGGACAACCACCGCATCGGGCAGGGTTTCTATCAGGAGGCGGTAACGCTCTTCGCTCTCCCGCAGCGCCTCCTCCGCTCGCTTGCGATCGGTGAGGTCCCGGATAATTGTGACTTTCCGTCCGCCGCGATGTTGTTCTTTCGCAGCCGGTTCACTCTTTTTTTGAGAAAGAGATTTTCTCATGTCATTTGATATCGGCCACGACGGCGTTCAGGACCTTTTTGCTCTCCTTCTCCTGTGCGAAAAAGACGACGCGGAGTTTTGTGCGGTCGATCTTGGCGTGCCGCTCGGGGAACTTGAAACTCGGGAACCGGGTGCTGGTCTTCTCGAAATCCGTGAGGTAGGCGTCGGCCGCCTGCTCGGAAGCAGCCAGGTCGAAGGACGCTGTCTTGGCGCCGGCCGGATCGAGGACGGCGAGGTCGCGGACGACCAGCTTGTGGAAAACGATGCCGTTCGACCCCTTGTATTTCTCCTCGCTCTGGACGAGGACGACGTTGTATTCGACCCCGGGCGCGGCCTTGTCGACGGTGCAGTCGACCTTGACGACGTCGCCGGTGCGGGTCGCCTTGACTCCGAGGACGACGGCCGGCGCCGCGTTCAGGCGCGCGTCGACTTCGGCCTTGTAGTCCTTAAACTTGGCCTCGGCCATGCCCCGGCTGCCGCCGCCGACAATCTTCTTTTCACCGTCGATAATCGCCGTCGGGGTGCTGTTGACGGCATAGTAATCCTGCCGCTTCTTGGTGGCGGGATTCATGATCGGGTCGGGGCGCGGAATGGGCAGGTGGTATTCGAGGACGGCCACGTATTTCACGGGATAAGCTTCGATCAGGCCGTCGAAGGCCAGGTCGGCCCCGACGCAGGGCGGGCATTCGGACCCGGTGAAGATCTCGGCCAAGACGGCTTTGCCCTTCCATGCGGCCCCGGGCTTGAACGGCTCGGGATGGAACGGCAGCTCCTTCATCTTGGCCTCGAGGGCGGCCTCGAAGCCGTCGGCTTTGCCGTTGAGCTTGGTGTAGAGGGCCTTGGCGTTGTCCGCTGCGTTCGGGTAATTTTCAATCGCGGCGCGCACGAACCCTTCGTAAGCCTCTTTGGTTTTGCCGAGCTTGGCGTTCGCCTGGGCCTCCACGAACGAATACTGCCCGTCGGCGGTCCCGCCGGCGGCCCGATAGCTTTCGAGGGAGGCCAGCGCCTTGGCGGCATCGCCGGCATACATCTGGGCCTGGGCGACGAAAATATCTACGCCGGATTGGAAATAGGTCTTAAAGGACTTCTGCTGATCCGGGGGAATGCCCTGCAGGGACTCGGCTTCCCCCAGGGCCTTGGTCACCGCCTCTTTATAGGCCAGGACGGCGGCCAGGACCTTGGCCTTGTCGAACGCCAGGGCCTTGGGGTGGCTGACGATCTGGTCGGCGGCCATGAACGGTCCCTGAACGCGGTCCGGCCCCTTGGCTTTGGCCAAGAAGTCCTTCTGCAGGTCGAGGATGGCGTCCAGCGTGTCGGCGAGATCGATCTTGGCGGCCAGGATCCAGCCGTCGATCGTGGCTATGTACTGGCTGTTCGGATAGGCGGCCTTGATCCGCTCGAGCTCCTTAAGCTTGGCGGCGAGGTCCTGGATGCGGGACGCAGCCACGACATCCTTGTACTCGGGGGGCTGCTGGGGCTGGATCTGGGCCAAGGCCTGGGTGGCCAAGATGAGGCCTAGGACGGCCAAGACCGCGAGAATGGTTGGGAACTTCATGTGTTTCATGCGTTTATCTCCTTTGGAAACGCCCATTATATCGGGAAGCGGGAGGCTCGTCTATATACGTCATCCCGAACGCCATGAGGGTAAGGCTGTCATTCCGAACGAAGTGAGGAATCCCCTCTGGTGGGACTCGAAGAGCCTTCGGTCTGGCAGAGGAGATCCCTCGCAAAGCCTCGGGATGACGGGATTGAATTAAAAGGGGGGACGGCGCGGGCCGTCCCCCGGGGGGAAACGAAGCGGGGCGCGTCCGGACGCGCCCCGGTGAGAATTACTTGGCGATTTCGCCCGTCAGGGGGTCCGCCAAGCTGAGCTTGTGGACCCTGCCCAGCTTGTCGAGTGGGCCGGGCCACTTGTCGCCGCCCTTGTTGCAGGGGTCCCAGTCGCCGACGATCATGATCACGGCCTTCTCCGGATGGACGTACTTGTTCGCTACCTCCTGGACCTTGGCCTTGGTTACGGCCTTGATCTTGTCCCGGTAGGTCTTGTAGTAGTCCATCGGTTTGCCGGTCATCTCGAGGTTGGCGAAGCTGGACATGGTTCCCTGGGCCGACTCGAACGAGTTGGCGAAGCTCTCGAGGTAGTAGGCGATCGCGGTCTCGAGCTCCGCGTCCCCGACGGGGTCCCTGCGGATGCGAGTGAACTCGTCCTGGATGAGCGAGATTGCATAGCCGACCGTGGAAGATTTGGTCTGGACGTAGCCCGAGAACAGGCCCGGGAACCCCCAGCGGTAGCTGAAGCGGCTGCCCTGGTTGTAGGACAGGCCCTCGGTCGAGCGGACCTTGGAAGTGATTCGGGAGGAGAAGCTGCCGCCGCCGAGGATGTAGTTCATGACCTGGACGGCGTAGAAGTCGGCGTTCGTGTCCTCGAGGCCGAGGTGGCCGATGTTGATGTAGCCCTGGTTGATCGGCATCTGGATGAAATACACGCCGGGCTCAGGCGATCGGAACGTCTTCGGGATCGCGGGGAGGGCGAGGTCCTTGTTCTTCCAGGCGGCGACGAACTTGTCGATCTTGGCTTTGAGGTCGGCCTTGGCGAAGTCGCCGGCCGCGCTGAGGATGATGTTTTTGGGGAAGAAATACTTGGCGTGGACGTCTTTCAGATCGGCGGAGGTGATCGCGTCGTAGATCTTTTTCGTCGGCTGCCAGGTGAGCGGATGGTCGCCGTAGAGGACCTTCTCGTATTCCCGGCTGAGGACGCCGCTCGGCTGGTCGTTGGCCTGCCGGAGCTGCTGCAGCACGCGCGCCTTGGTCAGGTTCAGGGGGCCTTCCCGGAATTCCGGGTTCATCAGGACGTCGAAGAACAGGCCGAGGCCTTCGTCGAGGTCCTTGCTCAGGACCGAGAGCGAGAGGGTCGAGGTCCGCTCGGCCATGTTGAAGCTGAGCGTTCCGCCCAGGAAATCGAGCCTCTCCTGGATCGCCGGCCCTTCCTTGGTCTTCGTCCCGCCCTGGATCATCGTCCCGCTCATGAGCGTGTCGAGACCCTGCTTGTCCTTCGGCAGGTAGAGGCCGCCGCAGTTGACGTGGGCCGAGATGTTGATCAGGGGGAGGCTGTGGTCTTCCTGGACGTAGCCCCGGAGGCCGTTGGCGAAGGTCGTCCGGAAGGCGGCCGGATCGGGCGGATTGTAGGTGAGGGGAGGGTATTTGATGTCCGACGGCTTTTGGACCTGGCCCAGGCCGAGCCCGGTCAGGAAAAACCCGAGGACGAGGGCGAGGATGATGGTCTTTTTCATGGGATGCTCCTTCCTTACCGCCCCGCGCTCCGCCGGTTGATGGCCGTCAGGCTGTTGTCCTTGACGAAGTATTTCGCCGCCACGCGCTTGATGTCGTCGTTCGTGACCTTCTTCAGGTCGTCGAGGTCGGTCATGATCGAGCGCCAGCCCCGGTTGAGCTCGGCCCGGCCGACGCTCCCGGCGAGGCCCGCCGAGCTCGACAGGCCGCGGATGAACTGGGCCTCGAAGCGGTTCTTGGCCTTCTGGATCTCGTCGGGCGTCACGCCGTCTTTCTTGACCTTGTCGATCTCGACCCAGATCTCCTTCTCGAGGTCCTCGGGCTGGACGTTCTTGTCCGAGCGGGGCGTGGCGCCGAATTGGAAGGCGCCGACGTACCACTGGGCCCGGCCGGACGCCGAAACGCTCACGGCCAGCTGCTTTTCCTGGACCAGGATCTTGTTCAGGCGCCCGGTCCCGCTGCCGCCGCCCATGCCGCCGCCGCGCTGGCCGATCTCCTCCCCGTCGGGGCCGAGGCCGCCGCGCATGCCGCCCCCCCCGCCGCCGAGGATGCTGGCCAGGACCTGGAGGGGCGCCGCGTCGGGCTGCCCGGCCTGGGGCGTGTGGAACATCATCTGGAGGCTGGTGGGCGCGGAGCTTTCGCCGGAGAGCCGCTTCTCGCCGTATTGGGGGGGCTCATGCGTCCGCAGGGGTTCGATGTCGGGGCCCCGGGGGATGCGGCCGAAATATTTCTCGGCC
>CABEBD010000078.1_pt1 | contig 12219 bp, 13 predicted proteins | sample 3132501 | NCBI WGS metagenome assembly CABEBD01 (sample SAMEA5534344, study PRJEB31848) | metagenome | biome: tundra; feature: field; material: soil | place: USA | collected 2013-05 | depth 0.45 m | reverse complement strand
ACCCCAAAGAGATCACCCCCGTATCCTTTTAGTCGGGGGATACGAGTTTAGTTGGATTTCAACATGCTCGAATTTTGGGGAGGCCTCGCTACTTTCCCTTGAGTTCGGCGAACAGCGCGGCCAATTCCTCGGCCAGGATGCGGGACAGCACCACGGGCATCTCGGCCACATTTTTCTTCGTCAGCGGTTCCCGGCGATCGAAATGCCGAGCAGCCAGGACGGCCCCGGTCTTGACCTCGGCGATCTCGATGTCCATGGCCAGACGGGCGGCCCAGGCCGCTTCGGCGTCGATTTCCTCGATCCGGTGAAGCGTGCACCGCAGAACCCAGTCGGCCTCGGCCCCGACCGGATTCAAGGTGACTTTACGGAAGATATTCCGGGCGGCGAAATAATGGTCCAGCGAGTCGTGGATCATCTTGGACGGTTTCTCCGCCCAGAAACTGAGGGTATAGTAATTGATTTCGTAGGGCGAAAGCCGGTACAGAATCCGAAAATCGTCGTACAGGTCGTCGACGATGATACGGTCGATGAGAAGGGATTTCTCGAACCGGGCGGCCGGCGCCGTCCCCTCCTCCAGGTGGATCTGGAGATAGGTCTTGCCCGGCGAGGACGAAAAACAACCCCAGCAGACAACGGTGACGGCGGCGAGAACGGCGATTTTTTTCATCATTTCTTTACCTTCCGGCTCCGGAGGAACAGGGTCGGATCCTCCATGAGATTCCTCGAAAATTTGGACAGGTTGTCGATGGCCTCACCCAGGCTGTCCACGGTCGTCCGCAGGCCGGTCTGCTGGACGAGGAGGACGTCCTCGATCTTTTGCAGGCTGGAAGAAGCGGTCTCGATGAACGCCTCGAGGTTGCGCAGGACCTTACCCATTTCGGCGTCCGAGAAACGCTTATTGAGGTTGTCCAACGCTTCCCCTGCGTTGGCGTCGAGCTTGGACGTCAATCCGCCCAAGTCGCCCGAAATGCGGCGCAGGTTTTCCGTGACGGCCCCGAAATCCAGGGCCGCTTTCTCGATGTTGGTGATGGCGTTGCCCAGGTTTTCCTTCTTGGCCTGCAGGACGCCGGAGACGATGGCTGCGCTCTGTTCGGTGTTCTCCAGGAACGCGGAAATGCGTTTCTGGTTCTCCGGCCCCAGCACGTCGTTGATGTTGCGCACGGCGCGGTCGATATTGGCCAGGATGTCTTCGGCCTTTTCGCCCAGCCCGCGGGCCATCGGGATTTCGCTGCCCGGGGCCAGGCCCTTTGCTTCATTCGTCCCCCCGGCTAGCTCGATGAATTTGGAGCCCGTGATGCCGGCGAACGTCATGGTGGCCGACATGTCCGTCTTGACCGGAAAATACTTGCTGATATCGAGTTTGACCCGGATCGAAGCCAGATCGTCGGGATGGACTGCGATCTGCTTCACCGAACCCACCTCAACCCCCTGATATTTAACGGGAGCGCCTACGAGAAGGCCGTTGACCGAAGTGCCTTTGAAATTGAGCAAATAAGGATTCCCCCGGGATTTGAGCTTGGGTACGATGAGGAGGGCCAGAAAAAGCAGAAACATGGCCAGGGAAGCCGTCGTGAAGATGGACAGCCGGATTTTTTGTTCTTTGGTGATCATGGCTCCGCCTTTCTCAGGAAAAAGGCCTGAATATAGGGATCGGGACAGGCCGGGATGTCCGCGTACTCCCCGGCGAAAAGGATCGCTTCGTCGCGGATGACCAGGATCTGGTCGGCGATCCGGGCGATCGAACGCAACTCATGGGTGACGACGACGAAGGTGACGCCATGGGCCGTCCGAAGTTCGTTCAGGAGCTCGTCCAGCCCTGACGAAGTGATGGGATCGAGGCCGGACGACGGCTCGTCGCAAAAAATGAGGTCGGGGTCGAGGACCATGGCTCGGGCCAGGGCGGCACGCTTGCGCATGCCGCCGGAAAGCTCGAAGGGATACTTGTCGTCGTGTTCGTGGAGGCCGACGCGCGTAAGCATGTCCCGGACCCGGCCCGCCGTTTTTTCGCGCGGCCAGTCCCGATGATGCATGCGGATGGGCAGGGCGATGTTTTCGAACAATGTCAGGGAGTTGAGCAGGGCGCCGGTCTGGTAGAGGACGCCGATCCTCCGGTAAAGCTTGTGCAGGTCGCGCTCGGAACTGAAGTCGATCCGCTCTCCGGCCAGGCTGACTTCGCCCCGCAGGGGCGGAAGGAGGCCGATCATGGTTTTCATCAGACTCGATTTCCCGGACCCGCTTTCGCCGACGATGACAGTGATCCGGCCTTTGAGAACATCGAAGTCCAATCCGCGAAGGATGACGGTGGTTCCATACCCGACATCGAGGCCGCGGACGCGAATGATCTCCATGCGTTCCTCAATACAGGACGAGGGCGAAGACGCAGTCCAGCCCAATGATCAGAGAGATGGACAGGACGACGGCTTCGGTCGTCGCTTTTCCGACGCTTTCGGCGCCGGCTTCGATGGTGAAGGCCTTGAATCCGGCGGCAATGACCACGGCCCAGCCGAAAACGAGGGTTTTCCAAAGCCCGGTCAGGAAATCGTTGAGGGTGACGACGGACATAACCTCGCGGAGGAAGACCGGAGCCGGCGTTCCCAGGGCGATTTTGGCCACCAGCACTCCGCCGGCGATGCCGACGAAATCGGCCAGCGCGACGAGCAGGGGCACGGCCAGCGTGATGGCGATCAGCCGGGGCGTCATCAGGAATTTGACCGGAACGATCCCCATGGTCGTCAGGGCGTCGAGTTCGTCCATGACCTTCATTGTACCGATCTCGGCCGTGATCGAGGCGCCGATCTTGCCCGCCAGCATGATCCCGACCATGAGCGGGACAAGCTCCTTGATCATGGCCAGGCCGATGAGGTCGGCCAGGTAGATATCGGCGCCGAATTGCCGCAATTGGGCGGCCGAGGTCAGCGAGATGGTGATGCCGATCAGGAACGTGATCAGGCACACGAGGGGGGCCGAACGGTAGCCCATGGCGAAAAGCTGATGGAAGATCTCTCCGGGCAGGACCCCGCTCCGGTGCCGCAGGTATTGAAAAGTATGATAGATTTCGTCGGCCAGGAGCAGACAGAACGTCTTGATTTGCGCGACAGGATGCACGCTAATGACCTTCCTTTCACTCTTATTATAGCGCAACGGATCGGGGATGCAATAACCTCCTTGCCGGGCGGGATAGGCCCCGAAATATGAAAAGGGAGAGCGCGGAGGTTTTTGTCCGTCCTGCCATGCTAAGCGCTTGGAGGAATGCGGTGAATTGGAGAGGCTCGTGTTCTTGACTTCGATCCGCAGCCGGGATTATCTTCTTTACACGATGGGAGGCATTGATTCCGAGCTTTTTAGGAAGGAATGTCGTGCGCCCAAGGAGGAAATCCCCATGATCCGTCGAACATTCATCGCCGCCGTGCTTGGCGTCCTGTCCGTCCTGGCCATCGGCCTGCCCGCCGCGGCCCAGGCCCTGCCCACGCCGGCCGAAGAGAAGGGCTATCTGCGCTACAGCCAGAATGAGGACGTCGCCCGTTTCCTGAGCGAGCTGGATGCCCGCTGCCGCGAGGTTAATGTCCGCATCGTCGGGCGGACGAAGGATATGCCCGGATTCCCGGCCAAGGACATCTTCCTGGCCGTGGTCAGCGAGAACGGGGCCCTCCGCGCCCGTGACCTCGACCGGGCCAAGCCGACCATCCTGCTGACCGCGGCCCAGCACGGCAACGAGCAATCGGCCAAGGAAGCCGCCCTACGGCTCCTGCGTGACTTCGCCGCGGGCGAATTGAAGCCGCTCCTCAAGAGGCTGAACGTCCTGGTCATGCCCCAGACCAATCCTTATGGCAACCAGTTCGACGTCCGGGTGAACGAGATCGACCTGGACATGAACCGCGACCATGTCAAGGTCGAGGCCGAAGGGGTGGCCACCATCCACCGGGTGTTCCGCGAGTTCATGCCCGAGGTCACGATCGACGTCCATGAAAAGGGGGACGACTACTACCGCGTTAACATCGGCTGCGTCTCCAACGCCGACATCCATCCCTCGCTGCAGGATTTCTCCCGCCGCATCCTCCTCGGCGAGGTCGAGGCCGCGTTGAATAAGAGGAAGATCCCCTTCCACGAATACTTGGTGAGCGAGGAGATGGGCATAAATACCTCGGCCGGCGCGGCCCTCCGGCCCGAGGACCTGGCCGGCCGAGAACAAATGAAGCGCTACAGCACCACGGATCTGAACGACGGTCGCAACAGCCTGGGCATCTTCGAGACGCTCAGCTTTATCCAGGAGGGAGCTTCGCGCCACGACTTCCCGACTCTCCGGGAGCGGACCGATTATCAGTATTGGGGCCTTCGCGCGCTCTGCGAGGCGGCGGCCGGACACGCCGCCGAAGTCCTGGCCATGGTCAAGGGTCTGCGCCAGGACCTGATGACTAAGGCCGGGGTGTACGCGGAGTCGAATGTCGTCCATCTGCGCATGGCCTACGCTCGCGACCCGAAAAATCCCACCCTCACCATCAAGCAGTTCGAGGCGGAGGCGCAGCCGCGGACGCTGGGCACGCTGAAGGCGGACAAGAAGGCGGGCGACGCGGTCCGGTCCGCCGATCTGATCGCTCCGCCCCCCGCCAAGTCCCCGAAGATCGCTACGATCGAGGTCAAAAACTGGTTCCCCAACGTCGAGCCCCGGCTGTCCGTGGCCCGTCCCCTCGGCTACGTCATCCCGGCCCGTCACGCGGATGTTGTCGAGAACCTGCTTCGCCTGGGCGTCACCGTGATGATGTTCACGCGAGACCGGGTCTTGGACGTCGAGGCCTATACGGTGGGAGAGATCGTCCCGGCCCGCTACGATTATCTGGCCCCCGAGCGGATCGAGGTAGCCAAGGCGGCGCTCCGGCTTCCCGCCCGGCGCGGCGATTACTACGTTTCCTGCGCCCAGCCGGCGGCGAACCTCATCCCCTGCCTGCTCGAGCCGCAATCCGAATTCGGGCTGATCCGCTATGGAACCTACAAACTCGTCCCGGCGGCCGGAGACGTTTGGGCGTTTTATCGGCTGACGAAGGTCCAGGACCTACCGGTCATGCCCTACAAGGATTGGCGGGAGTAGGCGCGGCCACTAGTATCTCTTTTCCGCGATAGGGGCGGCCTCCTTCTTGCTCCGCCGGATGCCGATCGAGGGATGGAACCATGCGTCGAGCCCGAGGGCGGCCGTACGGGGCGGGGGAAAATGGCGGTTCAATTCGCCGGGCGGATCATGTAAGATGAGAAGCGGAGATATTCATGGGACTTTTGAAGCTGCTGACCCAGGACCCGCTGGCTTTCGTCCTCCTCGTCATCCCACTGCTCTTTTCCGTCATCATCCACGAGGTCGCCCACGGTTGGGTGGCCTACCGGATGGGCGACCCGACGGCTAAGCTCATGGGCCGGCTGACGCTGAATCCGCTCAAGCACCTGGACCCCCTCGGGACTCTCTTGCTCTTCGTCGTGGGATTCGGCTGGGCCAAGCCGGTGCCGGTTAACTTTTACAATCTGCGCGACCGGCGGAAAGGGCTGATCTTCGTTTCAGCGGCGGGGATCGCGGCCAATATCATTCTCGCCTTCCTCTTTCAGCTCCTGTTCAAGCTGCTGCCCGAATCCTACTCGGGCGTCTTCCTCGTCCTGATCTATTTCATGGTGCAGATCAACATCACCCTGGCCGCCCTGAACCTGATCCCCATCCCGCCTCTCGATGGATCGAAAATATTGATGGGTTTGGCGCCGGCGCAAAGCGAGTTTCTCTACTCCCGCATCGGGCCATACGGGCTCATCATCATCGTGGGGCTGCTCTACATGGGCGTGTTGACTCCGGTGATCACGTTCATCCGGCGGGGGATCGGCCTGCTGATCGGCTTGCGCTGAAGATCCCGGGCTCCACGGGGAGCGCCGGAATTCGGCCGCCCGCCGGAGAGGGGATGGGGCGTCCACTCCGGATCTCGAGCGAAAAACAAGGAGGTTCTCGGCATGAAGAAATTCAATGAATTGACGCCGGCCGATTTCCCGGGCTATGACCCCGTCAAGATCGCGCAATGGATGGACGCGGCCAAGGAGGCCAATAAGAACTATCTCAAGTTCATAGGCGGTCTGCTGCTTCTTTTTGTCGTCATCTCCTTCGCCGTGGGGACGCTGGTCTTGCCGGGCTTGATCCTGCTCATTTTTGTTCCGATGTTCATCTCCCGCCGGACCCGGAAAATCGAGAAAGAGCTGAAAATGACCCGCCGGATCGTGATGATGGCCCGGCGGGGAGAACTCGTCGCTCAGAACAACCAGAATCAGGCGTAGCCCGGGGCCGGTCATTCGCGGCCTTCGAACGAGGCGAACATGAAGAGCCGAAGAAGCGTAACGCTCACTCTGCTCGTGGTCCTCGGCCTGGCGGCGGCCGGAGGGAGCCGGGGACCCGAGTTCCGGGCCGGCAGCCAAAACACCGACAAAGACCTGGCCCGGACAATTCTCGCCGATAAGACTCTCGACAAGGTCGCGGCGTTGGCCGAAGACCTCCTCCGCACGGGGTTCCGGGCGGGAGACCAATACGCCGAAGTCTGGATCCGCGATTACAATTCGTTCATGGAGCTCGTCTGCGCCGTCACTCCGAAGGACACCTTGAAAAAATATCTGCGGCTGTTTTTCCAGTTCCAGGAGCTCGATGGGAGCATCCTCGACGGGGTCACGCCCGCGGGCGAAGCGAAGGGCGGCTACAATTACTATTACTCCCCGCTCGCCCCGGAATATGCGGGCCATAAAAACACCGTGGAGACGGACCAGGAAAGCAGCCTGGTCCAGGCGGTGGCGGCTTATGTCCAGGCCACGGGCGACGCGGCTTTCCTGGACGAGAGTATTGCCGGCCGGACCGTGAGGCGGCGCTTGAAATGGGCGCTCGAGTTCGTCCGCCGACGCAAGATGGCCCCCAAATACGGGCTCGTCTACAGCGCCACGACCCAGGACTGGGGCGACGTCCAGCCCGAGCATCGGTGGGGCGTCGAGGCCGACGAAAATACCCATTGGTCGGTCGGCATCTACGCGAACGCCATGTTCGCCCTCGCTCTTGAAAAATACATTGGCCTGGCGAAACCCGGGGACCCGGATGTCGCGGCCCTCAAAGCCCTGCGCAGGGACATCGCCCAAAACGCAATGAAATACCTCTGGGACGAGAAAAAGGCCAAGTTCATCCCCCACTTGTATCTCGACCATTCGCCCTTTCCCGCCGATTTCGACGAGAACGCCATCTATTACCATGGCGGGACGTCGATGGCCATCCTGGCGGGTTTCCTGTCCGCGGAGCAGGTGAGGGAGGCCAACCGGCGGATGCTCGACGATGTGAAGAAGGCCGGGGCCGACTCGATCGGCCTGAATTTCTATCCGGTCTATCCGAAGGGGACGTTCCTCAACCCGCAGGTCGATCCTTGGAGCTATATCAACGGCGGGGACTGGACCTGGTTCGGCGCCTACGCCATCCAGAACCTGGTCCGGTACGGGTTCGTGCGCGAGGCTTACGCCGAGGTCCGGCCGATGATCGACCGGACCCTCCGGGACGGCCAGTTCCACGAATGGTACGACCGGAAAGGCGAGGGCCGGGGCTCGGCCAACTTCCGCGGCGCGGCCGGGACCTTGTGGAAAGCCGTCCGGATGTTGAGGGAATGGGCCAAAGGCACTTCGTGAACCGCTCGAACGATTCCCCCCCCGACGCCTGACGGCTCCCGGCGGTCCCCGCCGTCTTGATAAACTTCCCCAAATGGGGGATATTAGGGACGCTGGCCGCCGGGGCGTCCGAATTCGCGCCGGGACCGCGGAGATCGAACTCATGAATCGCGCCGAAATCCTGATCCTGTTCACCCTCGGATGGACGGCCGTGGCCGTCGTCCTGCTGGCCCTGCTCCTCAAGCGCCGGTCGGGCGGCGATGTCGGGGCCCTCCCGTCGCGTCTGGAGGCCATCGAGCGCGGCCAGGAACGCGCCGAACGGGGATTCCGGGACGAGTTCGTCCGCGGCCGGGAAGCGGACCACTCCCAGGCAAGCGACCTGCGCAAGGAGATCGGCGCGACGCTCCGGGGCGTGAACGACTCCGTCCTGAAACAGATCGCCGACCTCGTCGCCCTCGATCAAAAACAGATGGAGGCGTTCGCCGGTCAGCTCGCCCGGCTCACGGAATCGAACGAGAATAAGCTCGAAGGCCTCCGGACCGCCGTCGAATCGAAGCTCGGCCAGATCCAGGCGGACAACTCCGCCAAGCTCGAGGACATGCGCAAGACCGTGGAGGAGAAGCTAGAGGGGACGCTCGAGCGCCGTCTCGGCGAGTCCTTTAAGCTCGTCAGCGACCGGCTCGAACAGGTCCACAAGGGATTGGGCGAGATGCAGTCGCTGGCCAACGGCGTGGGCGACCTCAAAAAGGTGCTGTCGAACGTCAGGGTCCGCGGCACGTGGGGCGAAATGCAGCTCGGCAATCTCCTGGAGCAGATCCTCGCCCCGAGCCAGTACGACAAGAACGTCGCGACGAAGGCGGACTCCGCCGACCGGGTGGAGTTCGCGGTGAAGCTCCCGGGCCGGGACGACGCGGACGGCCAGGTGGTCTGGCTGCCCATCGACGCCAAGTTCCCCAAGGAGGACTACGAGCGGCTGGTCGAGGCCTCCGAGCGGGCCGACGCGGCGGCCGTCGAGGCGGCCTCGGGCCAGCTCGAAGTCCGGATCCGGGCCGAGGCGAAAGCCATCCGCGACAAATACCTGGACCCGCCCCGCACGACGGATTTCGGGATCCTTTACCTGGCCACGGAGGGACTCTACGCGGAGGCCCTCCGCCGGCCGGGCCTCTTCGAAAGCCTCCAGCGCGACTACCGGGTGAACATCGCCGGGCCGACGACGCTGGCCGCCCTGCTCAACAGCCTCCAGATGGGGTTCCGGACCCTGGCCATCCAGAAGCGGTCCGGCGAAGTCTGGACGCTGCTCGGGGCGGTGAAGACCGAGTTCCGGAAATTCGGCGACGTCATCGAGAAGGTCCAGAAGAAGATCCAGGAAGCCGGCAACGCGATCGAGAGCGCGCAGGTCCGCTCGCGGGCGATCGAGCGCAAGCTCAAGAAGGTCGAGGAGCTGCCCGCGGGGGAATCCGCGGTGCGGCTGGCCGGCGGCGAACCCGAGGCCGACGAGGACGCGGCCGAGCCGGACGGCGAGGCCGGCCCACCCGCATGACGGCGGCCGGATCGGACCTCCGGGCCGCGGTCGGGGGCGAGGAGGGCGTTTCTTTTCATCCCTGGGAACCTCATCTTAGTGAAATCGCCCGTCAGACTCAAGGGTTCGTCCCGCGGCCGGCCGGCGGCGGACGGGGGGATTTCCCCGACGCGGTTGAATTTTACCGCGGAATCTGGTATAGTCCTTGCCTCTGCCTTTCCATACCGACTACGAGGAGTATCGTCCTTTGCAGACTTACGGCAAAATCGACAGTAAATTCCGTTTCGTGATCCTGGCCTCGAAGCGGGCCAAACAACTCCTGAGGGGCGCCAAGGTCAAGGTGAAAACGAAATCGAAGAACCCCATCCGCATCGCCCAGATCGAAGTCAAGTCCGGCGTCGTGGATTACGAGATCATCCAGTCCCTGCGCGGCGACGCCCCCGAGATCGAAGAGCAGGTGCTCGGCGTCGTGGACGCCGGGGGCGAGGTTGAGGATTGCGGCGCAGAGCCGGCGGGGGACAATGAGCCCGATGGGAACGACGACCCCGAAGAAACCGTCGACGCCGATTACAATGAGGAGCTTCCCGACGGGGTCGTCGGCCAAGAGAAAGACGACGAATAGGGGAGCCCCCCTCCCTTTCCTGCCCGGATCAGCAGGGCGATGTAGTCCAACTTGATCCAGTCCTTCTTCGGGATCCCGAGTTGCTTCGAGACCCGGGCGATCTTCTCCCGCTTGCCTTCGAATTCGAGGAACGTGCCGGCCGCCGTCTCGTCCAGGCAGATTTTCAGGGTCTTGATCCGGAACACCGCCCGGTGCTTTTCGTAGCGGAACACGGGGACATAGCCCAGCCCGGCCAGGATCTTGTGGAACTGGCGGACGTTTTTCACCTCGGCTTCATACTCCTCCCGGATCTTGTATTTCCGGGATTTTTGCGGGGTCCCCTTGTAGGTCACGAAGGATTTCCGACCCGCGGTCCGCACGCGCAACGCCCGCTTGCCGGAGAACAATTCCCGGTCTTTGCGGTCGTAGAGGGTGTTCACCTCGTGATGACGTTCCCGGACGAGGACCGCGCCCAGGGCGGACAGCCGCTCGCGGACGTCCTTCAGATCGGGGACGGGGACCTTGACTTCGATCTCGAGCACGTCAGGCGTTTCTCTGGAGGACCAGGTCCGCGATCCGTTCGAGCGACTGGCGATGCTCGGTCGCCGGGAACTCCGCCAGGCTCTCTTTCGCTTTCCGGACGTAATCGGCGGCCCGCTCGTAGGCGGAATCGAGACCGCCCGCAGCCAAGACGATGTCCCGGACCTGTCGGGGCGCATCGGACCGGGTCTTCCGGTTCTCGATGAGCTCGACGAGGCGTGCGCGATCGCGCCCCTGGGCCGCGCTGACGGCGTGGATGAGGGGGAGGGTGATGCGGCCTTCGCGAAAGTCCGACAGGACGGGTTTCCCCATCGACTTCTCCTCGCCCTTGAAGTCCAGGAGGTCGTCCACGATCTGGAACGCCAGCCCCAGGGACGTGCCGAATTCGTGCAGTTTCTCCTCCTGGCCGGGCGAAATTCCAGCCAGAAGGCCGCCGATCCGGCAGGCGCAGGAAAAGAGCGCGGCGGTCTTCTTGTCCAGGATCTCGAGATAGACTTCCTCGGACAAGTCGGCCCGGCCGCTCATCGAGAATTCGATGAGTTCGCCTTCGACCATCGCGACCGTCACGTCGGCCAGGAGGTCGATGAGGGGGTAGATCTTGGTCTTCAGGGCCAGAGCGATGGACTGGATATACAGGAAATCGCCCAGCAGGACCGAAATGTTCGCGCCCCACTTGGCGTGGACCGTGTCCTGGCCCCGCCGGAGCGTGGAATTGTCGACGATGTCGTCGTGGATCAGGCTGGCGGTGTGGATGATCTCGACCAGGGCCGACCAGAAGACATGGTCGGCGCCCTTGTAGCCGCACATCTTGGCCGAGAGGATGAGGAGGGCCGGCCGGATCCGCTTGCCCCCTTTTTGGAAGAGGTAGCGGTTGACCTCGGCGATCAGGGGATTCGAGGAGGCGCTGATCTCCCGGAGGCGGCTTTCGACGTCGTTGAGATCGGACTGGATGCCCCGGTAGAGGTCGTCGAGCGTAAGGGATTTATGTCCGGCGGCCATGGCGAACGTATATTAACATTGAAAAGCCGTTTATTCAAAGAGGATTTTGGGCGATGAGCCTTGATCGCGATCAGGTGTTGGGGGAGGCCGGGAATGCCGCCCGGTAGTTCCGGGCGACCGTCTCGGCCAGCGCCGCCAGGCCGACGCCCCGGACTTCGGCCACCCGCTCCGCGGTGGCGACGATGAAGGCGGGCTCGTTGCGCCGTCCGCGATGGGGGACGGGCGCGAGGTAAGGCGCGTCGGTCTCGAGGAGCAGGCGGTCGGCCGGCACCCTCGCCGCGATCTCGCGCAGGCCCCCGGCGTTCGGGAAAGTGACGATCCCGGAGAACGAGATGTAAAACCCCGCGTCGAGCATGATCCGGGCGAATTCCCAGTCCTCGGTGAAGCAATGGAGGACGCCTCCCCGGGAGAATCCCTCTTCGCGGACGGCGGCCGCAATGTCGCCCCCGGCGTTGCGGCTGTGGATGATCACCGGGAGCCCGACGTCGGCGGCGAGAGCCAGCTGACGGCGGAACGCGTCCCGCTGCTCCCGCGGAGAGGAGAAATCGTAGTGGTAGTCGAGGCCGATCTCGCCGACGGCGACGATGCGGCCTTCTAAAGCCAGCCGACGGACAGCGTCGAGCAATGCGGGAGAGTCGAGACGGGCCTGATGGGGATGGAGCCCGGCCGCGGCCCGGATCCGGCGGTCCTCGGCGGTAAGACGAAGGACGGTCACCGCGCTCTTCCCGTTCGTGATGTCGATCGGGCAGAGGATTTCGTCGACCCCGGCCGCCCGGGCCCGTTCCAGGACGGCCGCGCGGTCCGCGTCGAATTCGTCCATGTCGAGATGGGCGTGGGAGTCGGGCAGGGAGAACGATCCGTCCATGGCGCTCCTAAAAAAAACCCGTCCCTCCTACCCTCGGTGGGTGGGAGG
>CABEBD010000075.1_pt1 | contig 12244 bp, 9 predicted proteins | sample 3132501 | NCBI WGS metagenome assembly CABEBD01 (sample SAMEA5534344, study PRJEB31848) | metagenome | biome: tundra; feature: field; material: soil | place: USA | collected 2013-05 | depth 0.45 m | reverse complement strand
ACGTTCGGGTTGTGCCCGAGGACGTTGGCATAATGCCCCTGCCAGTAATCGATGAAAGCGTTCCCGTCGAGATCGCGGACGCAGGGACCATCGGCCGAAGCCATGAAAAAAGGATAAGGCGAAAACAGGCGTATGGAATGGCTTCCGCCCCGGACCAGGACCTTTTGGGCCTCGCGATACATGCGCAGGCTCTTTCGGGTCTTCTTCCGGTATCGCGATTCCAGCAGCGAAACCAGCTTCTCGGTCTTGTCCATCGTCCTCGGGTTCACAACGGGATAAAAGAAAAACACTTTAGCAGTGTCCACCCCGCTTGTCAAACGGCCGCCGGGCCCATATAATGCCCGAGACCGCCGCGGGCCGGGGCCCGGGCGCGGTTTCCAGGAGACGGATCATGGCGATGCTCGGCAAGGACGTCCGCGACGAGACGAGAAAAAAATTCGACGCGGAGCTCGTCGACAAGGTGACGATGCTCCATTTCACAGGCGAACCGAGCCGCCTGGTACTGCCAGAATCGCAGAGGAGCCAGGACGGTTTTTTCTGCAAGGAAACGCGCCAGCTCCTGGAGGAGGTCGCCTCGCTCTCGGACAAGATCGACCTCCGGATCTTCGACTTCAAGGCCGAGGCCGAAAAGGCCGCCGCGCACGGTATCGACATGATCCCAGCCACGGTCCTCGCCGGCGCGCGGGACTACGGCATCCGCTTTTTCGGAATCCCCTCCGGATACGAGTACACGAGCCTCCTCGAGGCCCTCATCGACGTATCCAAGGGGACGACTTCGCTCTCCGCCAAGACGAAAGAAGCCCTAAAAACCGTCGGCCGGGACATCCACATCCAAGTCTTCATCACGCCCACCTGCGTTTATTGTTCCCGTGCGGTGCGGCTCGCCCACCAATTCGCCCTGGAGTCCCCTTTCATCCAGGCCGACATGATCGAGTCCCAGGAGTTTCCGAAGCTCGCCGACCGGTTCAACGTCCGCGGCGTCCCCAAGACCGTGATCAACGGAACGCACGCCATCGAAGGCGCGGTCCCCGAAGACGTTTTCCTCGATCACGTGCTCAAAGCCCTCGCTTGAGGCGCTCCGGATGAAGGCCGGCTCCGCCTCTTTTTTCCGGCTTCCCTCTTCTTGACATTCGCCTTGGGGTCGCGATATGTTCGGCGAGAAAGGAGAGTCGGATGAAACACCCTGAACGACGGACGGAATTCGGGTCCCTGTGCGCCTGTCATCCCGGCCTGACGCGGCGGCGGTTCCTGGCGGGTTGCGCCGCCTGCGCCGGTGCGGCCGGCCTCGCCGGAGTCCCGACCTGGCTCCGCGCCGACCCCCCAGCGGGCAAGACAAAGATCCGGATCGTCTATGCCTTCCACGGCCCAGTCCAGGAAGTTCCCGACTGGCCCAACAAGGGATTCGATTTCCAGCCGTTCATGGAGCGGACCAACTCCGCCCTGGCCGCGCGCTTCCCCGATCATGCGTTTCTTCCGACTCCGGCGACCGGCCCCGAACAGGCCCAGAAAATCCTCGACGACGACAAGGCAGCCGGGATCGACGGCTATCTCGTCTTCCAGATGAACTGCTGGAACCGGGTGGCCCAGACATTCGCGGCCGCCGGCAAGCCCGTCCTTTACGCCGATTTCCAATTCGGCGGCAGCGGAGGGTTCTTCGTCTATACGGCGGGCTTCCTCCGCGCCGGGACCCCGAACCTGGGTTTTCTCGGCTCGTCCCGGTTCGACGACCTGGCGGCCGCGGTCGCGTGTTTCGCCCCGGCCAAAGCGGCCGGCGCGGGCTACGATTTCAATCGGGCGATCGCCCAGGTCCGCCGGGACCGGACTCCCAAACCCGGCGACCTCGCCGGCCGCACCGATGCGCTTGCGGTTCTGTCCGCGGAGGAAACGGTCCGGCGGATGAAGGCCTCCAGGATCCTGGCGGTCAAAGGGCCCGATCCCGCGCCCGGGACGACGGTCATGGGCATTCCCGTGGAGTATGTCCCCTTCTCGGAAATCAACGACGCCTGGTCCAAGGCTGACAAGGCCGAAGCCATGGCCGTCGCCGACCGCTGGATGAAAGGCGCCGCCCGGATCGAAGGCGTGAGCCGGGCCGAGATCGAGAATTCCGCGGCCATGTACCTCGGCCAGAAAGCCGTGCTGAAAAAGCACGGGGCGAACGCGATCACCATCAATTGTCTGGGAGGGTTCTACGGCGGGCATATCCATGCGTATCCCTGCCTGGCATTCCACGAGCTCAACAACGAGGGGCTGGTCGGCGGCTGCGAATGCGACGTCCCCTCGGCGGCGGCGATGGTCGCCGGTGGGATTATGACGAACGGACGGCCGGGCTATATCTCGGATCCGGTCATGGATTCCGCGAAGCGCCAGATCATCTATGCCCATTGCGTCGCCTCGAACAAGGTCTTCGGACCGAAGGGGCCGGCCAATCCCTACGAGATCCTGACCCACTCCGAAGACCGCCAGGGGGCCTCGATCCGATCGATCCTGCCTTCGGGCTATCTGACGACCAGCATCGAAATCTCCAACGACCGCAAGGAAATCCTTTTCCACCAGGCCAAGGCCGTGGGCAACGATCCCGACGACCGAGCCTGCCGGACGAAGCTCGCTGCCGAGCCCTTGGGCGATTTCGAAAAGCTCTACACCATGTGGGACCGCTGGGGCTGGCACCGGGTGACATTCTACGGCGACCTGAAAAAGCCGGTTTATGCCCTGGCCGACGCCCTTGGCTGGAAGGTGATCGAGGAGGCCTGATCCCGGACAGACCTTTGACTTCCTGAGGGGGGATGCTATAATAATCGCCCTCATATGGCCACCCTCAAGAAAAAGCCCAAAAACCGCGTCTGTGTCATCGGACTGGACGGCGTCCCCTATGATCTTCTCCTGGACCTGGCCAAGAAAGGGGTCATGTCCGCCATGGGGAGGATCATCGACTCGGGGCACCTCCACAAGATGAAAGCGAGCCTGCCCGAAATCTCCGCCGTCAGCTGGACCGATTTCATGACCGGGACGAACTCCGGCACGCACGGCATCTTCGGCTTCACCGACCTCAAGCCCGGGACCTACGAGCTCCGCTACCCCAATTCTCTGGACGTCAAAGCCCCGGTGTTCTGGGAGACGCTCGCCGCGAAAAACGTGAAATCGATCATCATCAACCAGCCGTCCACCTACCCCGCCTGGCCGATCAACGGCGTCCTAATCTCGGGCTTTGTGGCCGTGGAGCTCGCCAAAGCCGTCCATCCCCTTTCGCACAAAGCCGCCCTGGAACAGATGGGCTACCAGATCGACATCGACACGCTCAAGGCCCGCGAAAACACGTCCGTCCTCTGGAACGAACTCATCAAGACTCTCATGGGGCGGCAGAAGGCCCTAAACCATTTCTGGTATGAGGAGTGGGACTATTTCGAGCTCGTGCTGACCGGGACGGACCGGCTCCACCACTTCCTCTGGAGCGCGTACGAGAACCCGGCCCATCCCCACCATGAGAACTTCCTCGATTACTACCGCCAGATCGACCGCCTCATCAACAAGATCTACATTTCGTTCCGCAAGACCTCGGGGGATGAGGAGAACATCTTCTTTCTCTCCGATCACGGCTTCACGGGGATCCGGCAGGAGATCTACCTCAACGCCTGGCTGGAGAAGGAGAAATTCCTGAAATTCTCCAACAGCGCGCCCCGGGGACTGGAGGACATCTCCCCCAAGTCCGTGGCCTTCGCCCTGGATCCGAGCCGCATCTACATCAACGCCAAGGACAAGTATCCGCAGGGCTCGGTGAAAGCGGGCGAGGCCAAGGCGATCAAAGAGGAGATCATAAGGCGGCTCGGGGCGCTCGAGTTCGAAGGCCGGAAGGTCATCCGGAAGGTGTACAACGCCCGGGAAATCTATTCCGGGCCGTTCGTCTCCAAGGGGCCGGACCTGGTTGTTCTTTCCGAGCCGGGCTTCGACCTGAAAGGATCGGTCAAGAAGAAGGAGATTTTCGGCCGCACCCCCGGGCTCCAGGGCATGCACACCTGGGACGATGCCTTCTTCCTGGCCAAGCACGACTTCGGGCCCGACCTTGTGATCTCGGACCTCTCGAAGATCATCATGGATCGTTTCTGATGTCCGCCGACGTCCAAAGACGAGCGATCCATAGCCTCCGCCCGCGCCGGCGCATCGGGCGGGCGGGACGGCTCCCCGGCGCGATCCTGCTCCTGCTCGCCGCGGGAATTCCGGCGGCGGCCTACATCGGCCCGGGTGCGGGCTTCGCCTTCCTCTCCTCGTTCCTCGTCCTGTTCCTGACCTTTTTCCTCGCGATCTTCTCTTTCCTGTCCTGGCCGTTCCGGTTCCTCTTCCGCGCGATCCGCAGCAAGAAAGCCCTCCGGAAAAGCCGCGTCGATCAGGTCGTCATCGTCGGGCTGGATGGCATGGCTCCCGAGCTCGCGGAAAAGTACATGGCCGAAGGAAAGCTCCCCAACCTTTCCCGGCTCAAGGCCGAGGGCTTCTACGGCCGCCTGCAGACGACGACGCCGGCCATCTCGCCGGTGGCCTGGTCGTCCTTCATGACCGGCTCCAACCCGTCCAAGCACAACATCTTCGACTTCCTGAGCCGCGATCCGCGCACCTATCTTCCCGACCTCTCCTCGGCGCGAATCGGGAAGCCGAAACGGACGCTGTCGATCGGCAAATATCGGGTCCCGATCTCGAAGCCCGAGATCAGGGGCCTCCGCAAGAGCATCCCTTTCTGGAAGATCCTGGGGGAAAACGGGATCTTCAGCACCGTCCTCCGCGTGCCGATCACGTTCCCGCCCGAGAAGTTCCGGGGCCACCTCCTCTCGGGCATGTGCACGCCTGACCTGAAAGGCAGCCAGGGCACGTTCTCGTTCTACACCTCCGACCCGGCCAAGCTCCAGAAGCACGAGGGCGGGGTCATCTTTCCGGTGGAGGTCAAAGGCGACCGGGTCATCACTTATCTCAGCGGGCCCGAGAACACCATGCTCAAGACGCCCGAGGAGATTCGGTTGCCCCTCAAGATCGCGATCGACCGGACGAAGGAGAGCGTCAAGATCGAGGTCTCGGGCCAAAAGCTCACGCTCGCCAAGAACACCTTCTCGCCCTGGACACGGGTCGCATTTCGGCCCGGCTTGGGCGTCAAGATCCGAGCCATCTGCAAGTTTTATGTCTCCTCCCTCGCGCCCCATTTCGAAATGTACGTCACGCCGCTCAATATCGACCCGGGCAAGCCCGCCCTCCCGATCTCGCATCCGTTCATCTATTCGGTCTACCTGTCCAAGTTGCTGGGGAATTTCATCACCCTGGGCGAGGCCAATGACACCTGGGCCCTCAACGAAGGCGCCCTGAGCGAGAAGGCATTCCTCGAGCTCACCTATTCCAACCACAAGGAATGGGAAGGGATGCTCTTCAACGCCCTGGACAAGACGCGCAGGGGCATGGTCGTCTGCGTTTTCGAGACGACCGACAGCATTTCCCACATGTTCTGGCGCTACCTCGACAAGGACCATCCCGCGCTGAAGAAAGGGCCCGCGACCCTGAGCGACAAGGTCCTCGAGGACCTGTTCGTGAAGATGGACGAGATGATCGGCCGGGTGCGGGCCAAGATGTCGCCGCGCGGGGCCCTGTTCATCATGTCAGACCACGGCTTCAAGCCCTTCCGCCGGGGCGTGAACGTCAACTCCTGGCTCTACCGGAACGGCTATCTGGCTTTGAAGGACGGCACTACCCGGAGCGGCGAATGGTTCAAAGGCGTGGACTGGGCCCGGACCAAGGCTTACGCCCTCGGCTTGGGCGGGATTTACGTCAACCAGAAAGGCCGCGAGGCCCAAGGGACGGTCACGCCGGGCGCGGAGGCGAACGCCCTCCGGTCCGAGCTCGCCGCGAAGCTCACCGGCCTGAAGGACGATGCCTCCGGGACGACAGCCGTCAACACCATTTACGACAAGGACGCGATTTATTCGGGGCCTTATAAGGACAATGCGCCCGACCTCATCGTGGGCTACAACGCGGGCTACCGGGCGTCCTGGGACGGCGTCACGGGCATCGTGACCGGTGCGGTCTTCGAGGACAATACGAAGGCCTGGGGCGGAGACCATTGCATCGACCCGCCGTGCGTTCCGGGCGTGCTGTTCTCGAACTTGAAGCTCGCGTCGCCGGCACCCTCCATCATGGACCTCGCCCCGACCGTCCTGGAGCTGTTCGGCCTCGGGGCGCCCGCCCATATGGACGGCCGCTCGCTTTTGCCTGGCGCAGATGCGGTCGGGCCCGCTCCGCAAGGAAAGAAGCAATGAACCGCCGCGATTTCATAAAAACCGGAGCGGGCGCCGCCGCTCTGCTCGCCCTGGGAACGCGCCCCGAAGGCGTCGTCCGGGCGTACGGGAAGAGAGCGACCGCGAAAAAGATCCTGGTCCTCGGCTTCGACGGGATGGACCCCCATCTCACCGACATCTGGATGAAGGAAGGCAAGCTGCCCGCGTTCAAGCGCCTGGCCGCCCAGGGCGGATTCCGACGGCTGGGAACGAGCATCCCTCCGCAGAGCCCGGTCGCCTGGTCGAACTTCATCGCCGGGACCAACCCGGGCGGCCATGGGATCTTCGATTTCATCAACCGGGATCCGAAGTCCTACTTCCCGACATTCTCCGCGTCCGCCACGGAAGGGGCGACGAAGACGATTCGGCTCGGGAACCTGATCTTCCCCATTAAGAGCGGCACCGTCCGGAACCTCCGCCGGGGCAAGGCGTTCTGGCAGGTGCTCGAGGAGCACGACATCCCGGCCACGGTCTTCAAGATGCCGGCCAACTACCCCCCCGTGCCCAGCCGCCAGAAGACGCTCTCGGGCATGGGGACGCCGGACCTCGAGGGCTCGTACGGGATGCTGAACTATTACACGACCGAATCCAAGTTCGTGAACGAGGAAATCGGCGGGGCGCGGGTCCATCAGGTCTATGTCATCGGCAACCGGATCGAGACGAAGCTCCCGGGCCCAGTCAATTCCTTCAAGCCCGACCGCCCCGCCGCGGAGATCGACTTCAAGGTCTTTCTCGACCCCCGCAACGCCGTGGCCAAGATCGCGATCCAGGACCAGGAATTCATCCTCCGGGAGAAGGAATGGAGCGGCTGGAAGCGGGTGAGCTTCCCGCTCATCCCCACCCAGAGCGTCGGCGGGATCTGCATGTTCTATCTCAAGGAAGTGCGGCCCCAGTTCAAGCTGTACGTCTCCCCGATCAACATCGACCCGGCCCGGCCGGCGCTTCCCATCTCCACGCCCCCCTCCTACGGCGAGGATCTCGAAAAGAAATTCGGCCCGTTCTTCACCAAAGGCCTCCCGGCCGATACGAGCGCCCTCTACAACGACATCCTGGACGAGGGCGAGTTCCTTCAGCAGGACGATTTCGTCCTCCAGGAAAGCCGGGCGATGCTGGACTACGAATTGGGCCGATTTGACTCGGGGCTCCTGTTCTACTACATCTCGAGCACCGACCAGCGCCAGCACATGTTCTGGCGGCTGCTCGACGAGAAGCACCCCGCCTACGACCCGGCCCTGGCCCGGACGTTCGGCGGGACGATCGAGGCCATTTACCGCGAAGCGGACTCGATCCTCGACCGCGCGCTCGCGAAAATCGACAAGGAGACCGTGGTCCTGGTGATGTCCGACCACGGCTTCAACCCGTATTACCGAAGCTTCAACCTCAACACCTGGCTCCGGGCGAACGGCTATCTGAAGCTCCAGAACGAGTTCAAGGAGGAAGACCTCGAGCTGGCTTTCGCCGGCACGAACTGGGCGAAGACCCGGGCCTACGGGATCGGCCTGAACGGGCTGTACATCAACGAGAAGGGCCGGGAGGCCGAGGGGATCGTCGCGCCCGGCGCAGAGAAGGACGCCCTCGTCCGCGAGATCGCCCGCAAGCTCGAGGATTACCGGGACCCGATGACCGGCGACAAGGTGCTGGCCCGGGCCTACGTGGCCAAGGACGTCTACACCGGGCCATTCGCCGGGGACGCCCCCGACATCGTCCTGGGATTCAACCGCGGCTACCGGATCTCATTCAAGTCTCCGCTTGGCCGCGTCCCCAAGGACATCCTCGAAGTAAACAAGGCCAAGTGGAGCGGAGACCACATGGGGGCGGCCGAGCTCATGCCCGGCATCCTCCTCGCGAACCGGCCGTTCGCCGCCGAAAGTCCCGCCCTCACCGACGTGACGGCGACCATCATGGACGTCTTCGACATCGAGAAGCCCCAGGAAATGATCGGCGCGTCGATTTTCAAATAGCGCCGCCGGAGGACAAACGACATGGCCCAGGACAAGATCAAGATCGAGAAAGCCCTGCTGGATAAGGTCCGGAAATACGCGGAGATGTCCGGCTATTCGTCGGTCGAGGAATTCGTGACCCACATGCTCGAGAAGGAGCTCGCCAAAATCGAGGAAGCCGACTCCGAGGACGAGATCAAGAAGAAGCTCAAAGGACTGGGCTACATCGGCTGACGCCCCGCCATGGGAATCCTCAACGCGGTCCTCGGAACGGTCTTCGACCTTTTGGTGGGACCGTTTCGATATATGAACCCCTGGATCGCGATGATCGTCGTGTCCCTCCTGACCGGGCTCCTGATGCTCGCCGTTTTCCGCTGGACGTCGAACCAGGACGGCATCCGGAGGTCCAAGAACGCCATCAAGGCCCATCTCCTCGAACTCCGCCTCTACAAGGACAGCCTGGCCCAGCAGCTTCGTTCGCAGGGCCGGGTCCTTCGGGCCAACGGCCGCTATCTCGGCCACGCCCTGAAGCCGATGCTGGTCATGATCGTGCCCGTCCTGCTCATCCTGGTCCAGCTCAACCTCCGGTTCGGCTCCCGGCCGCTCGCCCTCGGCGAAACGGCGATCCTAAAGGTCAAGCTTGCGGCGGGCCACACTCCGGTCGAGACGGGAATCGTCCTCGAAGCACCGCCGGGCGTCGCGGTCGAGACGCCTCCGCTGCGGATCGAGGAGGACCGGGAGATCGACTGGCGGCTCCGGGCCGCCGCCCCGGGGGCTCACGAGCTCACGTTCCGGCTGGGCGCCGACGCCTTCACCAAGACGGTCTTCGTCGGCGAACGCGGGCTGATCAAGATTCCGAACCTCAAGCCGGGCCCGTCGCTCCTGGATCAGGTCTTCAATCCGGGAGAACGCCCGATCCCCAAGGGCGTGCCGGTCGAGTCCGTGGAAGTGCTCCATCCCGAGCGGCGGCTGGACCTCCTCGGCCTACGGGTCCATTGGCTGGCCGCTTTCTTCATCCTGTCGATCGTCTTCGGCTTCGCCCTCAAGGGCGTGTTCAAGGTCGAGATCTGACCGGAGCAGCGCGCTTCTCGTCAGGGCGCGTTGAGGACATAAGGCAGGTTCTTCGACCGGAGCCGGATCGACACCCTCATCTCCCGGTCCTTGCCCTCGGGGTCTTTCTGGGGGAAGACGAGCGACAGGTCCTGGACGATCTGGATCTTCGGCGGTTCGGGATCGTCCTTTTTCTTCAGAAGGTCCTTGAGGAGATTGTAGATCGCGCTGACCGCGCGGACGATGTCGATGGAGTTCCGCATGGGATCGGGCTTGTCCCGGTTGATCCAATAGTCCGGATTCCATCCCCAGGTCAGGGTGTTGACCGGGACGTTGAGCTTCCACGAGACCGGCGTCTCGGTCTTGCGGCTCGTCATCACCAGCTCCCCGCCGACGTACATCGACAATGAAAACTCGATCGGCCGGCCTCGCGCCGCCGAAGGCGCCGGTTTCGGGAGGCTGAGAGGGGACGTGACTTCGACGTCTAAGTCGATCTCTTTCTTCAGGACCAAGTTCCCGGCCTTGAGCTCGAGAAGATAGGTCCTCCGTCCCGGGTTGAGGAAGAGCTCCGAGGCGTCGAGGCCGAGGACGTTGAACCCCGATTTGAACTGCCCCGCTTCGAGGACGTTCGCCCCGAGAGAGAACTTGTAGTAGGCCTCACCGGAGACGTCGACCACGATCGGCATGAGGCCTTGGGGGATGATCACTTCGTTGCCTACACCCTTGACCAGGGCGATTTCCGAGACGAACGGGTACCGCATCTTCCAGACGTTGAGGTAGCCGATGATGTCCGTCTGGTTGAGAAAATCTAAAAAGACGAAGCCCGAGTCCTTCGCCCGGCCCGTCTCAAAATATTCGACGATCCAGCGCGTTTCGTTGGGGATGTCGTTCTGGCGCGCGTAGGAGAAAGCCAGGATGGCCGCCGCGTCGGGCTTGTCCGCCGCTTCGAGGGTGTCGTAGGCGGGGAGCACCGCTTCGGCGACGGCCTTGTAGTTCTTCTCCCGGCTGAACAGGCGGGCGACATCGTCCCGCCACTGAGCCGCGAGCCCGCCCGCGGTCAGGGCGGCCATCAGGAGGAAGAGAAATGACCGCTTAATAGCCATATTGGAACACGAACACCATGTCCAGGGCGGATTTTGGGAAATCGGCCGGGAGCGCAGGAAACGGGCCGCTCGCCTGGAGGGCGTGGAGCGCCGCTTGGTCGAGAGCCTCGACCTTCGAAGATGTCTCGATCTCCACGGCCAGGAGGTCGCCGTTCCGGGCCATCATCACCGAGACCCGGACTTCGGCCCGGTACCCCGAGTCCTCGGCGTTGTTCAGGGTCCAGTTTTGCTGGATCCTCGTCATGACGCCCGTCGCCCACGGGACGAGATCGTATCTCGCGACGTTCAGGGTGACGCTGGCCCCGCGGCCCGGCCACTGTCCGCCGCCGCCCCCGCCGGAGCTCGATTTTCCGATGCCGATCCGGCCCGAAGGGACCATGGCCCCCGGCTCGGGCCGGAGGTACTTCGAGAAATCGATGTCCGTCCTAGTCCGATACCGGCCGGGACGCAGGATTTCGTCGATCGAGGTTTCCGCCGGTTTGGTGAGCTTCAATTGGCTGCCGAGGGGGTACACCAGGCCGAATCCCGCCGACACTCCCGGGGAGGCGACCCCGCTCCGTTCGGCCGCCGCCTCTCCTTTCGACTCGACCACCGGCGGGCCCGGAGGTCCGGGCCTTCCGGCCCCTCCTCCTCTTCCGGCAGGGGCGCCGGGCTCGGGCTTCACACCCGGCGCCTCCGGCACCGCGGCCGCCCCCGCAACGGTCCGGCCGGGTTTGACGATCAGCGGCTCGGGGCCGGGAGAGACCAAGGCCCCGCTCTTCGGGGCCTTGGGAAACGGAACCGCGTCCCGGGAGAGGAGGAAGACCGTGGCCACGCCGCTCTTGTCGTAACGGTAGATGCGGTAGTTGATCTTCGCATGGAGGAGGAAATAGAACAGCAGGCCGTGCAGGACCGCCGACCCTAAAAAGATCGCGGCCTTCTTGATATATTCAGACCGTGCGTCGCGAATCTTCGACTCCTCGGAATATTCTAGCACAAACGGGCCTCTCCTCTTCTCTAATGCCGGGGAGGCCGAAATCGTTACAGACGGGGCGTCTCGCGCGACTCGGAAGGGATCTTCCCCGGCGGCCGGGAAACATCCAAGCGACCAGGTTCACCGCCCGGAAATAGGGAAAGAAGCTGGCCGGCCGGCCGGCCGGAACGACACCTTCAGCCGGACGATCTCGGGCGTGCTTCCGATCCGCATGGGAGGGCCCCAATTCCCGACGCCCGAGGAGACGTAATATTGGGTCGCCCCCTTCCGGGCATACCCCTGCGGAACTTCGTAGATAAGGCTGTTGATGAATGTGATGGGGAAGATCTGGCCGCCGTGGGTGTGGCCCGAAAGCTGGAGGTCGACGCCGTTTTCCTCGGCGTCCTTCAGGTTGCGGGGCTGGTGGTCGACGAGGATGAGCGGACGGCTGCGGTCGATTCCGGCCAGCACCTCCGCGAGCGGCTTTCGGGGTCGGACCCCCGGCCGGAAGCCGTGGCCGGCATCCATCCGGCCGGCGACATAGAACGCATCGGCGATGAGCACCGTCCGGTCCATGAGGACGTCGATGCCGCTCTTCGCCAGCCACGCCAGGCTCCGCTCCACGCCGGCGTAGATTTCGTGGTTCCCGAGCGCACCCAGGACGCCATACGGGGCCTTGAGCTTCCGGAGGACGGCGGACATCGTTTCGAGCTCGGGCCCGCGGATATCCTCGTTGAGGATATCGCCGGCCAGAATGATGAGGTCGGGCTGGAGGCCGTTGATCGCAGCCACGATCTCCTCGAGATGGGACATCCGCATGATCGGCTTCACATGGATGTCGGAGGCGAGGACGAGGGTCAGGTCGCGCACCGACCCGGCGGCCTTGGGAATGCGGAT
>CABEBD010000071.1_pt1 | contig 12561 bp, 5 predicted proteins | sample 3132501 | NCBI WGS metagenome assembly CABEBD01 (sample SAMEA5534344, study PRJEB31848) | metagenome | biome: tundra; feature: field; material: soil | place: USA | collected 2013-05 | depth 0.45 m | reverse complement strand
CTCCACGACTTTCTCCGTCTGCTCTATGCCCGCGCGGGCTCCGTTCCGCCCGGCACCCCGCGACCCGAGCGCCGGCTGTTTTCGTTCAATTCGCCTTTCGGCGCCTGCCCCGCGTGCAAAGGCCTGGGCGTCGAGGACCGCATCGATCCCGATCTCCTCATCGCCGATCCGGCCAGGAGCCTCCGCGCGGGGGCGCTGGTCATCACCACGCCGAGCGGGTACATCATCTACTCTCAGGTCACGATGAGCGTCCTCGATCAGGTCTGCCGGGCCCACGGCTTCAACGTGGACATCCCGTGGCGGGACCTGACGGCTGAACAGAAAGACGTGGTCCTCAACGGCAGCGACCGCATCCGCATTCCTTACGGCAAGCACCCGCTCGAGTCGCGCCTGCGCTGGAAAGGGATTACCGCCCGGCCCCGCGAGGAAGGCATTTACAAAGGCATCCTGCCGGTCATGGAAGTCGCCCTCCGGACCAAGCGCAATAAGAATATCCTGCGCTTCGCCCGGACGCTAACCTGCCGGACCTGCGGCGGCCGGCGCCTGAAGCCCGAAGCCCTCCAAGTCGCGTTCCGCGGCCTATCGATCGCCGACCTGAGCGTCTTTTCGCTCCGCCGTTTCGACCGGTTTTTCCGCGATCTCAACCTCTCCCCCGCCGAACGACCCGCCGGCGCTCCCATCCGCGAGGCCGTCCTGGCTCGGACCGGTCTCCTGCTCCGCCTCGGCCTGGGCCATCTGACTCTCGACCGTGAATCCGACACCCTTTCCGGCGGCGAGGCCCAGCGCATCCGCCTCGCGACCCAGGCGATGGGCGGCCTGCGCGGCGTGACATATGTCCTCGACGAGCCGACGGCTGGCCTGCATCCCTCCGACATCGAAAAGCTGCTGGACGTCCTTTATTCCCTGCGCGACAACGGGAACACGGTCATCGTCGTCGAACACGACGAATCCATGATGCGCGCCGCCGACCACATCATCGACCTCGGTCCGGGCGCGGGCGAGCACGGCGGCCGCCTCCTCTACAGCGGTCCGCCGGCCGGGATCGCCGGCCTGCCGCCCGGAGCGAGTCCGACGCGCGATTTTCTCCTGGGCGACCGGCGCATCGCCGTTCCGGCCCCCGGCGCGCGCCGCACCGGACGCGGATCCGTCACGGTCCAAGGCGCGCATCAACACAACTTGAAGAGGATCGACGCCGTGTTTCGGCTCGGCGCGTTCAACGTCGTCACCGGCGTCTCCGGCGCCGGCAAATCCACGCTCGTGCGGCACGTCCTGGCCCCGCGCCTCCGCGATCGCCGGTTCGGCCCCGGGCCCGATGCCGACGGCCTCCTCGTCGACGGCCGAATCGGCAAGGTCATCGCGATCGACCAGGCTCCCATCGGCCGCACGCCCCGCTCCAACCCGGCCACCTACACCAAGCTTTCCGACCACATCCGCGACCTCTTCGCCGCGCTGCCCGAGTCGCGGGCCCAAGGCTGGGACAAAGGCCGCTTCTCGTTCAACGTCGCGGGCGGCCGGTGCGAAACGTGCCAGGGCGCCGGGCTCCTTCAGATCGGGATGCACTTTCTGGGCGACGTGGACGTCGTCTGCCCCGACTGCGAAGGCCGACGGTTCAACGAGGAGACGCTCCAGGTCCGTTACCGCGGCCGGACCATTTCCGAGGTCCTGGAGATGTCCGTGGACGAGGCCGCCGTCTTCTTTGACGACCGGCCCGTCCTCAAGCGCTTCCTCGACGTGATGGCCCGCCTCGGGCTCGGCTATCTGCGCCTCGGACAGAGCTCCACGACCCTCTCGGGCGGCGAAGCCCAGCGCATCAAGCTCGCGGGCGAGCTCGCCCGGCCGTCGGCCCGCGAGGCGATCTATATCCTCGAAGAACCGACGACCGGCCTCCACCTTCACGACATTGGAGTTCTCCTCGCGTCGCTCCAGGCCCTAGTCAATAAAGGACATACGATCATCGCTATCGAGCACCACCCCGATTTCATCAAGACGGCGGACTACGTCATTGATCTCGGGCCCGGGAGCGGCGAGGACGGGGGATGCATCGTCGCCGCCGGCCCGCCGGAAGCCGTCGCCGCAGCCGAGGGTTCCTTGACGGGCCGAGCCTTGCGTAGAGCCCTGGAAGCGTCTCCGGGCGAGCCGGGCTTTTCCCCGCGGCCCCTCCCGGCCGAGGACGAGGATCGTCCCATTCAATTGAATGGCGTCGCGACCCACAATCTGCGGGACATCGATGTCCGGATCCCGTTCAATCGCCTGACCGTCGTCACCGGCCCGTCGGGCAGCGGGAAATCGTCGCTGGCGTTCGACACCCTTTTCGCGGAATCGCGGCGGCGCTACATCGAAAGCTTTTCGGCCTACGTCCGCAGCCTCCTGTCCAAGAGCGGCCGGCCGAATTTCGCCTCGGCCTGGGGGCTGACGCCGCCGATCGCCGTCAGCCGAGCCGCGGCGGCCCACCATCCCCGCTCGACCGTGGGAACCATGACCGGGATCCTCGACTATTATCGTCTCCTATACGCGCGCGCGGGCACGGCCGCGTCCGGCCCCCCGGCCCGTCCGCTCACAGCCAGCCGGTTCTCGTTTAACCATGAGCAAGGCGCCTGCCCCGGCTGCAAAGGCCTCGGGTTTCTCATGGCCGCCGATCCCGAGACGCTCATCACGGACCCGGGCCGGACGATTTTCGAGGGAGCTCTCGACGGGACCAAAATGGGACGTTTCTACGGCGATCCTCACGGCCAATATCTCGCCGCCCTCCGCGCGGCCGCGGAGGCGGCCGGCCTCGACCTCGCGAAACCGATCACCGAACTCGACGATGAGGCCCGGCGGCTGATCATGCACGGAAGCGGCGACCGGATCTACGACGTCGACTGGTCCTATCGGCGGGGAAACCGGACGGGCCGGCACCGTTTCCGCGGGCCCTGGAAGGGCCTCGTCAAATTGGTCACCGAGGAATACGAACGGAAACACGCCGATCACCGGGGCGAGGCCCTGAGGCCGCTCCTGACCGAAGAACCGTGCCCCGCCTGCGGCGGGCGGCGCCTGAACCCCGAATCGCTGGCCGTGACGTTCCTTGGAAAAAACATCGCCGAGCTCTCGGCCTTGACCGCGGCCGAATCCGCTTCCTTCTTCCGGGACGCGGCCCCCGCCGCCGTCCGCCGGGGCCCGGCCGGCGTCCGGGCCGTGTTCGAGGCTGTGGGCGAAGAAGTGCTCGATCGGCTTGATCTCATCCGCAAGGTGGGCCTGGATTACCTCGCGATCGACCGCCGCTCCTCGACGCTCTCGGGCGGCGAAGCCCAGCGGCTCAGGCTGGCCGGCCAGCTCGGCGCCCGGCTGACCGGAGTCACCTACGTCCTCGACGAGCCGACCGTGGGCCTCCATCCGCGCGATACCGAAAATCTGGTCGGCCTGCTCCGGGATTTCACGCGCCTGGACAATACGGTCGTCGTCGTGGAGCACGACGCGGACGTAATTAGCGCCGCCGACCATGTCATCGACATGGGCCCCGGCGCGGGCCGCCTCGGCGGCCGAATCGTCGCCGAGGGAACACCCGCCGAGCTCGCGGTTCTCCCGACCTCGGTCACCGGGCCGTTTCTCGCGCGCCGCCCGACCGATATCCGTCTCCTTCCATCCCGCCCGGCCCCCGGCCTCCGGATCCGCGGGGCGCGGGCCCACAATTTGCGCGGCATCGACGTCGAAATCCCGGGCGGCAGCCTGACCGCCGTGACCGGCGTGTCGGGCAGCGGCAAGTCGAGCCTCGTCTTCGACGTTCTGCTGGCTTCGGCCCGCGCCGGCAAGCCCGTCGCCTGCGAGGCCGTCGAAGGGCTGGAACGTTTCGACCGCGTCCTCTATGTCGATCAAGAACCTCTGGCCGGAGGTCCGTTGAGCACGCCCGCGACGTATCTCGGGCTGTTCGACGCCGTCCGGACGATCTTCGCCTCGACCGGCGAGGCCCGGGCGCGCGGCTTCGGCAAAGCCTATTTCTCCTACCTCACCCGGGAAGGACGCTGCGAAACGTGCGGCGGGACCGGCGAGACGCGGATCAGCATGGATTTCCTGGCCGACGTCCTGGCCCCGTGCGAGGATTGCGGCGGACGCCGCTACAGGCCCGAGGTCCTCGAAGTCGCGTATCGCGGCCTGACGATCGCCGGCCTCCTGGACCTCACCGCGGCCGAGGCACGCTCCTTCTTTCCGGAGCCGCGAGGCCTGGAGCGCGGCCTCCGGACGCTCGAGGAGATCGGCCTTGGCTATCTCCGGCTCGGTCAGCCTCTCGACACGCTCTCGGGCGGGGAGGCACAGCGCCTGAAGCTCGCCGCCGAGCTCATGACGCCCGTGGCCGGGCCGGCCCTCTACCTCTTCGACGAACCCACGACCGGCCTCCATTTCGTCGACATCGACCGTCTCCTCGACGTCTTCGGCCGGCTCATCGATCAGGGCCACACGCTGGTCGTCGTGGAGCACGACACCGGCGTCATCGCCCGCGCCGGCCACGTGATCGACCTCGGGCCCGAAGGCGGCGGACGGGGCGGGGCCGTGGTCGCGACCGGGCCGCCCTCCGCGATCGCCGCCTGTCCGGCGTCGTTCACCGGCGCCGCCCTCCGGAAGGTCCTGGCCTCCTAGAAACGCCCCGGCCCGCCGTCCGCCCGAAACTGCCGCCGCACGGAAATGATCCGGATTCGCGACGCAAGACAAACGACCGCCTCTCGTATTATAATGCCGTCATCGAATTCGGTCCCCGGAGAGGAGGAAGAATGAAACGGCGGCTCCCGGTGAAAACCGTTCTTTTTGTCGTCATCGCGGCGGTCGTATTCCTGTGGTTCGGCCGCGAGACCGGGCGGGCCCTGAACAACGGGCTCGCCCTCACCCCGCCCATGGGCTGGAACAGCTGGAACAAGTTCGGCTGCAAGATCGACGAGACGATCGTCAAGCAAATCGCCGACGCCATGGTCGCGAGCGGCATGCGCGATGCCGGCTACCAGTATGTCGTCATCGACGACTGCTGGCAGCTCGACCGCGACGCCAAGGGCAACATCATCCCCGACGCCAAGGCCTTCCCCTCGGGGATCCAGGCCCTGGCCGACACCATCCATTCCAAGGGCCTGAAATTCGGCATCTATTCCGACGCCGGGACCAAGACCTGCCAGGGACGGCCCGGGAGCTGGGGCTATGAGTTCCAGGACGCCCGCCAGTACGCGGAGTGGGGCGTCGATTACCTCAAATACGACTGGTGCAACAACGGCAAGCAGAACTCCGAGGCCGCCTACTCCCGGATGCGGGAAGCGCTGGCCCTCTGCGGCCGGCCGATCGTCTTCAGCATCTGTGAATGGGGCAGCACCAAGCCCTGGACGTGGGCCCGCGACATCGGCAATCTCTGGCGCACGACAGGCGACATTTCGGACATCTGGCAGGCCCGCGACAAGCGCCGGGAGCTCGGCGTCGTCGACATCCTCGACCTCCAAGTCGGCCTCGAATCCGCGGCCGGCCCCGGACATTGGAACGACCCGGACATGCTCGAGGTCGGCAACGGCGGGATGACGCCGACCGAATACGAGGCCCACTTCAGCCTGTGGTGCCTCCTGGCCTCGCCGCTCATGGCCGGCAACGACCTGCGCTCCATGCCCCCCGACATCGCCCGGATCCTGACCAACACCGAAGTCATCCGGGTCGACCAGGACCCGCTCGGGCGGCAGGGCCGGAAAGTGCGCGACGACGGCGACCTCGAAGTGTGGGCCAAGGAGATGGCCGACGGCAGCCGGGCGGTCATTCTCCTGAACCGGGGCACGACCGAGGCCGGCGTCGCCGCGGCGTGGACCGAGATCGGCTATCCGGCCGGGCTCGAAGCCAAGGTCCGCGATCTGTGGAAGCACAAGGACATGGGAAAATTCAAGGGCCAATACGCGGCGGCCGTCCCGCCGCACGGCGGGGTGATGGTCCGCGTTACCCCGTGACGGACCGACCTGCCCGACGGCGGCCGGGATCCGCGAAGGAGAGAACATGAACGAACCTTTCTTGGACGAAAAACGGAAGAAAATCGCCCTGCTCATCGACGGCGACAACGCCCAGCCGGCGCTGATCGACAAGATCATGGCCGAGGCAGGCAAATACGGCCTGATCACGATCCGGCGGATCTACGGCGACTGGACGACGGTCAATATGTCGGGCTGGAAGCACACCCTCCACGACAACGCCATCCAGCCCATCCAGCAGTTCCGCTACACCGTGGGCAAGAACTCGACCGACAGCGCCATGATCATCGACGCCATGGACATCCTCTACAACCATCTCGTCGACGGGTTCTGCATCGTCTCGAGCGACAGCGACTACACCCGCCTGGCGACCCGGATCCGGGAGATGGGCTTCTTCGTCATGGGCGTCGGCAAGCGGACTACCCCCAAGGCGTTCGTCAACGCCTGCCACATGTTCATCTACACAGAGAACCTCGCCCCCAAGAGCCGGGCCCCGCAGCAGCAGCACGGGCGGAAAAAGGAACCGCGCCGGTCCGAGACCCGCGAAGCCCGCGAGGAGCGCGAGGACAAGGAAGAACGGGCCGAGGCGCCGCGCAAATACGACCCGATCCCCCTCCTGAAGGCGGCCTTCGACATGGCCATGGGCGAGGACGGGTGGGCGGAGCTGGGGATGATCGGCGGTTACCTCCGCCAGCTCGACCCGGGCTTCGACTCCCGGACCTTCGGCTTCCGCCAGCTCTCGGGGCTCATCCGCTCGTACGCCGACCTCTTCGAGACCCGCTATCAAGAGCTCGAGGGCCGGACGGACGTCTTCGTGAAGATGAAAGAGGAAAAGGCCGAAGCCTAAAAGGTCATAGAGGCTTCCCGGAGATCAGACGTCGTCCGGCCGCCGCAGCACATCGAGGACCTCGCGTGTCTGAGGATCGCTCCAGGACGGCAGGGCGGCGCGGACCTCCCCCAAGTCCACGCGGCTGAGTTTTAGGGGCGTGAACTCGGCGACAAAGCCCGGATGGACCCGGATTCGGCCGAGCCCTCCCGTGAGGATCTGGTCCTTGGCCTGGGAGATCTTTCGCTCCTCGAGCTCCTCGAGGAGGTCGAGGTATTTCTGGTGGAGCACCCATTCGTTGATCAGGACGGCGATCTCCGCCGGGGCGAAGCCTTCCCAGAAGGCCGCGGGCGAGCCGGGCTTGACCAGGCTGCCGATGACGAAGGCGCCGGCCTGGTAGCCGGAGATCTCTTTTTCGAGAAGCAGGGCCGCCGCATCCTTGAGCAGCCGGGCCCGGCGGTCGGGAGTCAGCAGCTCGAAGGCCGATATTGCGATGAGGTGCATGCCCAGCGTGGAATCGAGCAGTCGGACGACGATCTTGGGGCGGTTGAGGTCGAAGCTGCGGTTCACGTAGACGGGACACTGCGGGTTTCTCTGGAGCCGGCCGTAGCGGATCGAATGCCCGATATCCTGGAGACTTTCGAACTGGGAGGCGTCGACGCTCTCCAGGATCCGCCGATATTCCCGGTAGGTGTCCGCGAGGGCGGCGAACCGCTCCCGTTCGGCCAGGGTCAGTTCGATCTTTTCCCCGGCCATGAAGCGCAGAAGACGGGCGGGGGCATAGACGGCCTTGCCGACGAAGAGGGTCCGCATCCGGCTCGAGATCGTGACCCAGTCGCCTTCCGCGAGCGTCCGGCCGTCGCGATTGACGAGGAGGCGGCGCCCGCGGTCGAGGCGGGTCCCGCTTTCCTCGAGATTCAACAAGGCCGGGATCCCCAGGTTCTGGGCGGCCGTCACGACGTGGATCGCCGCCGGGCTCAGGCTGCAGATCCCGCTCACACGCTGCAGTTCGACCGCGTCGGTCGGGGTGAACCGCTCCTTGGCCAGCACGACGTTCGCCCCGCGCTCTCCGCCCGACCGTTTCGGCGCGTTTTCCAGGGAGAAATAGAGCCGGCCGGAGACCGCCGACCGCGGCAGGACGGACAGGCCCCGGCAGAACGGCGCCAGGTCATGGAGCGACTTCGGATCGATGGCGTCGGACTCGATCTGGCGGACGTGGTAAGGCTTGATCAATTCCCGGACCCGCGCCTCCGGGATTTTTCCGGCCCGGTGCATGTCGATGACGGCCGAGACCATCCCCGTGCCCGACATCTCTCCCGGGTTGACCTGGAGCACGGTGAACGTCCCGTGAACGCCGGTGAATTCCACCATGACCGGCGCCCGGTAGATCTCCTCGAGCTGTCCGAGCCGCGGCCAGAAATGATAGACCGCCGGGAATTCGCGCCGCGCCTCTTCGCGGCCGCGGAAATGGCGCTCCTCCGGCCGCAACCGGCCGGTCATCAGGTCCTCGCCGAAGATCGCCCGGCCGAACTGGAGGAAGACGCCCGTCCCGAGGCGCGGGTGGCGGCTGTAGAGGACGCCCGCGTACGACTGGCGGTCGATCGCGCTGCAGACCATCCGCTGGAAGATCACGGCCGGATAGTGCGTTTCGCGGGCCATGAAATTGCGCAGGGCGTCGAGATGGGTCCGATAGTAGGCGTAGGCCTGGTCGAGGAAGAACAGGACTTGGTCGAAGGCGCTTTCGAGCAGCCGCGGCGCGCGCGCCGCGATGAGGCCTTCGCACCGGGCGGCGATCTCCAGGTTCTCACGGAGGGTCAGGCGGGAATGGACGACGGATTCAATCGCCCGGGCAGCCTCGGGATCGAGAGCCTCGAGCAGCGTCTTGCGGTTGTTCAGCCGGATCCGGGCCGCAGCCGCGCGCCCGTAGCGTCGGGGCAGGCCCTCGATCACGCGCGGCGTCACGCCGACGTTCAGATAGGTCGGCATGAAGCCGGGGATGTATTCCGGCATGGCGGAGCGCATGGCGACGAGGAGTGGATTGTCGGGATCGTCGAGCTTCCGGCCGCTCAGGACCTCGAGGTCGCGGATCGCGTCGCGCGCGCACTGCTCCCGCTCCGCGGACGGGAGGAGGTAAGCGCCCGAGGCGAGCAGGCTGAAGTCCGCCGTGGCCATGCCCCGGCGGGAGAGATCGAGCAGGATGGCCCCCTTCTGGCTGATCCAGGCCTCGGAATAGGAACCCGGCGTCGTGTACGGGATGACGTATTCGTTGTCCCGCGGGTCAGCCCCCGCAAACCGGGACGAGATTTTGAGCCGCGAATCGCGCGTCCGGGTCCCGAGTTCGGCGCGGGCCTCCGCCGAGCCGAGGCGGGCCCGGTGGATGAGCTCGAGGTGTTCGAGGGCTTGGGCCGCCGGGACACGGTCGAGATGGCGGACATCGTAATCCCGGACGCGGACCGTGAGCGGGGCGCCTTCCCCGGTCACATAATCGATCTCCGCGGGCAGATAGCCCGGATGCCGCGCGAAGCGGGTGCCGGCGAAGCGGTGGTCGAGGTTCTCGGCGATTAAACGGGCGCTGGTGTATTCGGACCGGACCTGGGTGATTTTCCGGACAGTCCCGGCCCGCAAGGTGGCTACGGAGTCGGGTCCGGAGTGGCGAACGTTCATGGGTCCCGGGGTTCCCTTCCTGGAGAATCCCATCATCCCCAAAAACCCAGCGCGAGTCAACTCGGCCACACGCCAATCCGGCCGTTAAATGTCGGGACCTGACCCCCTAATAATTCCGGTTGAAGCGGGCCAGGATCTCCTCGGCGTCCACCTTGGGGTCGATCCACATCGCGTCCGGGATCTGGAACCAGCGGGCGTTCAGCCGCCGCCGGGCCACGCGGTGGATGTTGAGGAGATGCGTAGTGGTGATGTTGTCTGTGAAGATGTTCCCGGCCTGCGTTCCGCAGCTCAGGGTGAAGGACGGTGTCAGCGTGTTGTAGGTCCCGCCGATCGCACCCTGGGTCGCCGGCGTGTTGACGCAGATGCGGCCCGCGGACAGGTTGTCGATGAACGCCTGGACCACGGTCTCGTCGTTGGCATAGACGCTGACCGTGTGGCCGCGGCCGCCGAGGGCGGTCAGCCGGATGCAGACGTCCAGCGCCCGGGCCGGGTTCGCTACCTCGTAATACGCCAGGATCGGGGTCAGAATTTCATGCGACAGGGGGTAATCCCGACCCACGCCGTCGCAGGGGGCGATCAGGAGCTTGACCCCCGCGGGGACCTTGAATCCGGCCCGCTCCGCCAGGAACGCGGCCGGCTTCCCAACGATGTCGGCCCGCATGATCTGGTTCGCCGCATCGAAGGCGATCTCGCCCAGCTTCCGGGACTGGTCTTTGGTGCAGAAATAGCAGCCCTTCGCCTGGAGGAGGGGCTTCAATTTCCGCGCGACTTTGCGCTCCACGACGAGAGCCTGCTCCGAGGCGCAGACCGTGCCGTTGTCGAAGGACTTCGAAAGGACGATCGACTCCGCCGCGAGCGGCAGGTCGGCCGAGGCGTCGACATAGACCGGCACGTTGCCCGGCCCGATGCCGATCACCGGCTTGCCGGAGGCGTAGGCCTCCTTGACGATCTGCCGCGTCCCGGTGGCGATGATGAGGGCCAGGTCGCGGTGGCGCATGATGTGCCACAGGTAGTCGGGATGGCGGGGCGTAATGAACTGAAGGCAATGCTCCGGAGCACCGGCCGCCCGGGCCGCTTTGTAAAGCACCTCGAGCGCGGCGTGGGAGCATTGGCGCGAGGACCCGTGCGGGCTGAAGATCAGCGGGTTGCGGGTCTTCATCGCGATCAGGCTCTTGAAGATCGTGGTCGAGGTCGGGTTTGTCAACGGGGTCATGGCCAGGATCGGCCCGTGCGGCTGGGCGATCTCGGTGATCCCGGTCACCGGGTCGTGCGAGATCGGCCCGACGGTCTTCTGGTTCTTGATGTGCTCGTAGACAAGGAGGCTCGCCCAGACATTCTTGATGACCTTGTGCTCGAACACCCCAGTCCCGGTCTCGTCCAGGGCGATCCGGGCGAACTCCAGCCGGTGGTCGTAGCCGGCCTTGAAGACGGCGTAGACGATCCGGTCTACGGCCGCCTGGTCGAACGACTTGAAGGCGTTGGCCGCGGCGACCGCCCGGCCCAGGATCTCATTGGCATAGTCCTCGTAAATCGATGTCGGCATGGCGCCGGGTCCGGTCTCAGAACATCAATTTGAGCCCGCCGCCCGCCCGGAAGCCGCCCAAGGCGGCCGGAAGGTCGGGAAAGATCCCCCCGGGCTTGTACGTGGCGCTCAACGAAACATAACGAGCATCGAGATACAGACCGAACGACGATCCGAACCGGTACCCCAGGTTCAGCCCGGCGTCGAAGCCGAAGGCGTTGCTTTTAAAGTCGGCCGTCGTCTGGGTAACCGTATTCGACGTATACGGATATCCCGTTTCGGTGTTGGCGATTACCGCAACAATCGTCGCCGTGGATAGCACGAAGCACGGCCCGCCATAGAGCTCCGCGTCGACGGGGCCGAGCTTGAGCGCATAGAACAGATTGAGGTAAAGCTCGGTCTGCTTCACCGCCATCCCGGTGCCCGTGATCTCGCCGACGCGGTAATTGTCAGTCCCCATCCACAAGGGATGCGGGACCGCGAAGGAAGTCGTTTCGGTGAAGTCCCGGGAGATCAGGCTCCCGCCGAGTTTGACGCCCCACGACGATCCGAGGTAATAGCCCACGGCCACGTCGATGGCATTCCCCTTCTTTAGCTGATAAGCCAGACCGTATTCGGCGGTTTCCTGGTAGATCGTTTCGCTCGCCGTCAGATTCTGGCTGTCCGTGCCGAATCCCAGCTGGTAGCCGAGCGTGACGAAAAGGCGCGGGGCGGAGCTTTCGTAGGAGGCAACGGGCGCGGGCTCCGGGCGGCGCTCCGGAGCCGGCGTGGGCGCGTCCGGGCGGGCGACCGGCCGTATGGGAGGCGGGACCGGCTTTTCGGACGGCGGAACGGCCTCGGCCGTCTCATCGACGACGGAATTGTGCAGGAATCCGGTCGCCGGCGATCCGGCGATGGTCAGGGAAACCTTGTACCAGTCGCCCGTCTTTTCTACGACGTCAAGGACGGTGCCCTGGGGGAGCTGGACGAGGATGGTCGCGGTCATATCGGCCGCCCGGCGGACGTTGGCCAGCGGGACCTTGACCTTGATCTTGAGCGCGTCGGCCGCGAAAGCGCCAGTCGTGGCGAGAACGAAAACGGCGAGAACGAGGAGGATCGGGAGTTTGCGTTTCATGTGCGGTTCCTCAATTGACGATGTAGCCGATGGCCCGGAGGGCACTCTTCATCTGGGCGTATTCGTTGGAGCTGACCCCGTAGAGGGAGGTGGCCGAGGCGAGCAGGGCGTTTGCCGCTCCGAGGAAATTCGTGGAGCTGGTCATGCGGTTGACGAACGTGTCATAGAAGATCTTGGTCGCGGCGTCGAACCCGATGCTGGCCACCGTCAGGCCCGAGACGGGGTTCGCCCCGCCGTTGGCCAGCAGATAGAACACGTGGGGAAAGATCGTGCAGTTGAGGTGGACGTTGTCGCTGTCGATGGGGTACCCGCCCGAGTAGAGCGTCGGGACCTTCTGAGTGATGTGGGCCGGGTCCGGATACCAGTAGGCCGACGGGTAGCCCGCGTTCTTGAGCTGGGAATTGAGGTTGGGGTTGTCCTGGCGCCGGGACTTGTCGTAGCTGAAGGGCGAGCCGGCGTCTTCGCCGTTGACCCAGTC
>CABEBD010000066.1_pt1 | contig 12878 bp, 8 predicted proteins | sample 3132501 | NCBI WGS metagenome assembly CABEBD01 (sample SAMEA5534344, study PRJEB31848) | metagenome | biome: tundra; feature: field; material: soil | place: USA | collected 2013-05 | depth 0.45 m | reverse complement strand
ATGTAGATCCGGGCTTCATATTTTTCCTTGAGGGCGCAGATCGCCGGCAGGTCGGCGATGTCGCCCCGCATGCCGAAAACGCCTTCGGTCACGATGAGGATCCCGCCCTTGCGGGACTTGTTGATGTGCTTCAAATGGGCCTCGAGGCTCTCCATGTCGTTGTGGCGGTAGACCCGGAACTTCGCCTGCGAGACGAACACGCCGTCGAGCATCGAGGCGTGGGACAGCTTGTCGACGATGATCGTGTCGTTGGCGTCCACGATCGAGGCGATCGTCCCGATGACCCCCAGGTAGCCGTAATTGAAGAGGACGGCGTCCTCCTTCCGGAGAAACTCGGCGAATTTCTTTTCCAGGGCGATATGGGCTTCCGTGTTGCCGGTCATCATCCGGGCGCCCATGGGCGCGCTGGCGCCATAGCGGCGGGCCGCTTCGACCGCCAGGGCCTTGATGTCCTCGTTTTCGGCCAGGCCCAGGTAGTTGTTGATCGACCACTGGATCACCTTCTGGCCGTGGAAGATCATTACGTGGCCGGGCGTCGGGTCGAGGACCGGGCGGCTGAAGTAGTGGTCCCCGCGGGCCCGGAACGGTCCGAAATATCCTCCCTCGGTCTGGCATTTATCGAAGATGTCTTTCATGGCTGCTCCTTCTTGAACTCCCTCGCTCGCAAACCGAGCAAAAGAGGCATTCTAATCGCCGACGCGGCCAAAATCAAGCCCGACATTCCTTAGGGGGAAACAGACTTCGCCCTTTAGACGAAAAGCGCCGGGGATTGCTTCCACTCGGAGGGGCGGCAGGGCGAGGAGGACCGCCAGGACCAGGACGAGGCATATCTCATTATTCTAATCCTCCTTAACGCGTTTTTTTCGGGGCCGCTTCCCCGAGCCCGGCAGGAGGGAGCCAGAGATGGTTGCTTTGTGGGGCAGCATGTCCCCCATCATACCTAAGGGTGTTTACCATGTATCTGACCCAGCACACTCGCCGGCCGAGTTGACATCGCCGTTTTGGGATACGAAAAAGATTAGAAAATCCGGCGAGGCTGTGATATAAACGGACCACCCTTTTCCAAGGAGGTCCGCTTGAAAAAATCCCGGTTTTCTTTCGTCCTGATCGCCCTTCTGGCGCTGGCGCTCGCCGCGCCCGCGGCCCCGAAGGTCCCCATCGCTTTCTCCGATTACCACGGGTATACGGGCGCGGTGAAGTACATCAAGGACGTCGCTGCGGCCTATCCCGACCTCACCGAGCTCCTGGAGATCGGCAAGAGCGTCCTCGGCCGGCCGATCTACGTCCTCGTCGTTTCGAACATGAAAACGGGGACGACGATCGACCGCTTCGTCGAATTGCGCCATCCGCGCAACCTCGAGGTTCGGGAGCCCTACCGCGAAAAATCCTACCTCGGCAAGCCGGGCCAGTGGATCGACGGCGGCATGCACGGCAACGAATACACGGGCGTCGAGGTGGCTCTCTACATCATCGACAAGCTCGTATCGGGCTACGGGTCCAATCCCGAGCTCGCCCGCCTCATCGACACCCGGACCTTCTATATCTGCCCGGTCACCAACCCGGACGGCGTCTTCAACAGCGTCGAGCGGGAGATCTCCCAGCGCGGGAACGGCGACCTCGGGGCCCTGCCCAACGCGCCCCGCGATCTCAACGGCGACGGCCACATCACCCAGTTCCGATACACGACCGCCCAGGGCGCGTTCGTGGCGGATGTCAAGGACCCGCGCCTGATGGTCCGCCTCGGAGCCAACGAACAGACGTCCAAGCCACGCTACGCGGTTGTCACCGAAGGCGCCTCGGTCGAGGGCCCTCGCGGCGGCGGCGGGGAGCCGGGCTCGAGCATCGACGTCAACCGCAATTTCCCCGAGGGCTGGTGGACCGAGGAGGGGCTTCCCGGCGGGACCGGCGCCTATCCGACCTCCTCGCCCGAGGCCCGGGCTCTCGTAGAATTCGCGGTCACCCACCGCAACATCCTGATGGTCCAGAATTTCCATACCTCGGGCGGATTCACCTACCGCGTCCCGGGGACCGCGCCCGACTCGGGAATGAGCCCTCGCGACGTCGCCGTCTACGATCTCGTGCTGGGCAAGAAATACCTCGAGATCATCGGCGAGAAGGTTCCCGAAGCCTGGCAGAAGCCCGAGCTCCTGGCCGATTTCCGGGCGAAGCTCCGGGGGACGACCAAAAACAAATACGCCGCCGACCGGGGCTACGAGATGCCCCACGGCTGGATCATGGGCTACAACGAGGAGCGCGACCAGCGCTACGGCTACGGCATGGTCATCGACTGGTGGTATCAGGAGTACGGCGCCTTCGCCACGACGACCGAGCTCTGGAACCCGGACGCCGACATCCCCGGCTTCCCGGTCCTCGATCCCCAATCGCCCGACGTTCGCAACGAGCGCGAGCGGGCTCTGCTCAAGTATAACGACGCCAAATACGCCGGCAAGCTCTTCGTCCCCTGGACGCCCTTCAAACATTCCACCTTGGGCGAGGGCGAAATCGGCGGCTGGATCCCCAAATACCGGGGCAACGCCCTCCCCGGCGAGCCGCTCACGGGAGTCTGCGAAAAGCACTGGCAGTTCGAGCTCTTCCGGGCCGGGCTCCTGCCCGAGATCTCCATCACCGACGCCACCGCCAAGGTGCTCTACACTTCCGACAGCGCATCGGGGGCCAAGGCCGTTGTCCAGGGCGACAAGGCGACGATCACCAGGTCCGGCGCCAAGGGAAAATACCGGATCGTCGAGGTCACGGCGACCATCGAGAACAAGGGTAAGCTGGCCACCCAGACCGCCCGCGGCTCCCAGCTCCGCGGAAACCGGGAGGACGTCGTCTGGCTCATCGGCGACCGCGACAAGACGAAATTCCTGCAGGGAGCGCCCCATGTCGGACTGGGTGTCCTCGACGGAACGTTGAGAATCCCCGGCCAAAGCGGAACGGTCGGCACGGCGACGATCGGCCAGCGCGGAGGAGGCGCTCCGCCCCAGGTGACGACGGCTTCGCCGGGCGCGCCCTCAGGACAACGGGGCGGCGGCGCCCGCGGCGGCGCGGCGCAGCCTGCCCAGACCGGCCCGCGCCGGGAAGTGAAGTGGCTCGTGGCCGTCGAGGGCGACGCCCCCCTCAAGGTCGTCGTCACCTCGCAGAAGGGCGGGACCGCGGTCAAGGACCTCGCGGTCCGGTGAGAGGAGAGACCCCATGAAGACCATTTCCCGAATCCTGATCGCGATCCTCTTCGCGGCTATCCTTCTCCCCTCCTCGTCCGGCCTCCTGCCTGGCCAGACCAAGCTCCAGAAATCGCCGGGCGGCACCCACGGCGAGCTCGACGTCCCGATCTCCTGGAAGCGGTATTACGTCTACGACGAATGGGCCCAGATCCTGCGCGACCTGCAGAAAAAATACCCGCATCTCGCCGACCTTCAAAGCATCGGCAAGAGCCGCCAGGGGCGCGATCAGCTCCTCCTGACGATCACCGCCAAATCGACCGGCGAGCCGAAGACAAAGACGGCCATGTGGGTCGACGGCGCCATCCACGGCAACGAGATCAACGGCCTCACCTGTTCGCTCTATACCGCCTGGTATCTCTTGACCCGCTACGATTACGACCCTTATGTGTTCGACCTGGTCAACCGGCTGACGTTCTACATCCTCCCCGGCCTGAACGTGGACGGGAACGACTCCTACGCCCGGTTCCCCAACACGGCCAATAATCCGCGAGAGCCGTTCCGGCCCATGGATGACGATAACGACGGCCTCTACGACGAGGACGCGACCGAGGACGTGGACGGCGACGGCGAGCTCTCGACGATGTACATCGAGGACCCGGCGGGCGGCTTCAAGCTCTCGCCCGACAAGCGGCGCTTCGTCCCGGTCGAGGATCTGCGCGAAGAAGTCCGGCGCTTCCGCCTCCTCGGGCCGGAGGGCTTCGACAACGACGGAGATCTGCGGATCAACGAGGACGATCTGGGCGGGCCCGACGCGAACCGGAATTTCCCCTTCGATTGGGGCCTGGCCAACGGGGCCCCCTATCCCCTGAGCGAGCCCGAGACCCGCAACGTCTTCGAATTCTGGCTCGCCCACCCCAACATCTTCGCCTCGTTCCATTTCCACAACACGGGCCGCCTCCTCATGTTCTCGGCGCCTCCCGCCTCGCGGACGCCGCAGACCCCCGAGCAGGCGCGCCAGCAGCAGGAGCAAAACGCCCGCCGCCTCGAAGAGATGCGGAAAACCAACGTCTACGCCCAGCTCTTCGACCGCGTCGTCGACCGCGCCTACCAGGCCGACATGAACGCCCTGACCGAGATGATGACCATGGGCGCCCGGCTCACGAAGGACTATCGCCCGACGATCAGCGGGATGGTGGGACAGGCCCAGGCGGCCTCGTATTACATGATGGGCGCCTATGCCACCCTGATCGAGCTTTGGGGTTCGCCGGTCAACGAGGCCGACGAGAACAGGGACGGCCGGGTCTCGGACGAGGAATTCATGAAGTGGATCGACGTCGAGCTCGGCGGGGAAGGCTGGATCACGCCCCATAAATTCAACCATCCGGACTACGGCGAAATCTGGATCGGCGGGACGGCCAAGAAGCACGTCACCCGCACCCCGCCTTCGCGCTACATGGAGGAGGAGGCCCTCCGGATCGCCCGGTTCGTCCTCTACACCGCCAGCCAGTTCCCGAAGATCGAAATCGAATCGATCGCGGTCAAACCGGCGACCGAAAACCTGCTCTGGGTCGAGGCGACGGTGAAGAACGGGAGCGTCTATCCGACGAGCTCGGACCGGTCGGTCGTACTCCGGCGGAGCGTCAACGACCGCCTGACGATCGCCGCCTCGCCCAACGTCCAGGTGCTCGACGTCCCGGCGGGATCGACCCTGCTCGATCCGACCGACCCGGCCGAGAGGATGCAGATGCCCAAGGGCAAGACCGCGGAATTCCGCCTGGGGGGCAAGCAGTCGTTGAAGTTCGGCTTCCTCGTGAAGATGGACGGCTCGAGCGGCTGGGTGGAGTTCGAAGCCGTATCGAAGATGGGAGGCACCGCGAAAAAGCGGATCACCCTCGCGATCGACAACTGAAGCGGACCGGGACCGCGGAGGGCGGATTCGGGAGGAATGCCTTGACCCTTTTTCCCGCTAAGATATAATAAAAACAGCAAAGGAGAAATCAACATGCCCGACGTCCTTCAGAGACTCCAAGTCTACAAGTGCGCTCTCTGCGGCAACATCGTCGAAGTCCTCTTCGCCGGCGGGGGGGAGCTCGTCTGCTGCGGCCAGCCCATGACCCTTCTTGTCGAGAACACCGTCGATGCGTCCCGTGAAAAGCACGTCCCCGTGATCGAAAAGACCGCGGACGGCGTCCGGGTGAAGGTCGGCAGCATCCCTCACCCCATGGAAGACAAGCATTATATCCAGTGGATCGAAGTGATCGACGGGGAAGTCATCTATCGCCGATTCCTGAAGCCCGGCCAGGCCCCGGAAGCTTCGTTCGGCCTGAAGGCCGGCAAGGTCGCAGCGCGCGAATACTGCAACCTGCACGGCCTCTGGAAAGCATGACCCCCGAGGAACCCATGCCGAAATCCATCAAAGGCACCCGAACGGAAAAAAGCCTGATGGCCGCCTTTGCGGGCGAGTCCCAGGCCCGCAATCGCTATACCTACTTCGCCTCGGTCGCCAAGAAGGCAGGCTTCGAGCAGATCGCCGACATCTTCCTCGAGACGGCCGAAAACGAGAAGGAACATGCCAAGCGGTTCTTCGTTTTTCTCGAAGGCGGTGAGGCCGAAATCACGGCCGCCTTCCCCGCGGGCGTGATCTCGGACACGGCCGGAAACTTGGCGGCGGCGGCGGCCGGCGAAAACTTGGAATGGACCAAGCTTTATAAGGACGCCGGCGCGATCGCCGCCGAGGAGGGTTTTCCCGGGATCGCGACGCAGTTCAAGGAAATCGCAGAGGTCGAAGCCCAGCACGAACGGCGCTACCTCAAACTCCTGGCGAACATCCGGGAGGGCAAGGTCTTCAAGAAGGACGTCGTCGTGAAATGGAAATGCCGCAACTGCGGCTATGTCCACGAAGGGAAGGACGCGCCGAAGGACTGCCCCGCCTGCAAGCACGCCCAGGCGTACTACGAAGTCCTCAAAGAAAATTACTGAATGACGGGGCGTAGGCGATCCTCTCGATCATAGCGCCGCCAGGACGCCCCGGACGTAGCCGATCGATTCCGCGGCCCCGGGCAGGGGGTCCTTCTCGTCTTTTTCGTATTCCAGGCTGACCGCGCCGGCATACTTCAGCCTGACGAGCGTGCGCATCAGCTTCGGGATGTCGATCACCCCGCGCCCGATCTCCACGGCCGTCCCGGCGGCCGTCGAAGCGTTCATGTCTTTGATGTGTACATCGAGGAGCCGGTCGAAGCACCGCTCGGCCGACGCCGCGGGAACGAGGCCGCAGCGCTCCTCGTGGCCGATGTCGAAGCAGAGGCCCATCCGCCGGTCGAGCCTCTTGACCTTGTCGTAGACGCTCGCGGCCGTCGGATAGAGCTTGTCCGTGGGCCCGTGGTTGTGGATGGCGACGCCTATGTCGTACCGCTTGGCCAGCGTCTCGGTGAGCGGCAAAAACTCGGGATTCGGAACCCCGATGATGAGCTTCATCCCGGCCGCCTTGGCATATTCGAACGCCCGCCGCACCTCGGCCTCGGTCGTCATGTAGATCACCCCGCCCGCGTAAAGATCGAGGCCGGCCGCCTGGACCTTGGCCAGAACGGACCGCGTCCGGTCGGGCGTGCTTTCGAGCGGCAGGTGCATGCTCTTGAGCGAGATCTTTCTGAGGTCCAACCGCTTGGCCATCGCCAGCGTCTCGTCCAGGCCGAAAGCCCGGAACGTATAGGACGCCAGGCCGAGGGCGAAACCGAACTCGGTTTTGGCTTTCGCTGCCGACAAAGGTCTGTGATCGGATCCGGCGAACGTCCATCCCCCGGCGGCGGCCGCGCCCAATCCCGCGACCGCGGATTTCAGGAACTTCCGGCGGCTTGTTTTCGTCATCGGATCTCTCCTCCCGCCGGGCTCGGGCCTGACGCCACGGTCTTAATATATACACAGAACAAGGCATTTTTGCTATATATTAATGGCGCCGGGACCGATGCCGACCGGACCCGCGTCCTTGTCCGGCGCCGGCCTCGAATCGAAGCAATCGGTGGAAACGGAGGTCAGGTCATGAACTTGAATCGGCGATCGATCATGGGAGCGATTATCTTTATTTTCGCGGCCGGTTTTGGGGCGGCCTTCATCGCCCAGAGCGCGGACTCCGCCGCGGGCACGCCGGCCAACACCCTGACGGCCCAAGAAAAGGTCCAGGGTTGGCAGCTGCTCTTTGACGGAGCGACGTTCGCGGGATGGAGGGGCCTCGGCTATGATCGCGTTCCGGAGAAACACTGGGTCATCGAGAACGGGGCGATCAGGAAAGTGGCAACCAAGGACGTGCCGCCCGGACCGGACGGGAGGCCGGCGCCCGGCGGGGATCTCATGACGATCGACGCGTTCGAGGATTTCGAGCTCGCCTTCGAATGGAAGATCAGCCTGGGCGGGAATTCCGGGGTCAAATACAACGTCTCCGAGGAGATTTCGAGAGGGAATCCCCCCCAGGGCCATGCGGCCCTGGGCTTCGAATACCAAGTCCTTGACGACGATCTGCATGAGGATGCGAAAAACGGCCCGAACCGGACGGCGGCGGGGCTTTACGACCTGATCGGCCCCCGTAACAAGGCCCTCCGTCCGGTCGGCGAGTTCAACGCGGCCCGGATCGTGTTCGTCAAGGGTCGGGGCGAGCACTGGCTCAACGGCCGGAAGGTCCTCGAGTTCGACGTCGGCACGCCCCTCTTCGCGGACCTCCTGGCCAAGAGCAAATACCGGACCATCGCCCATTTCGCCGACCGGCGGAAGGGGCACATCGTCCTCCAGGACCACACGGACGCGGTCTGGTTCCGGAACATCAAGATCCGGGTTGTGAACTCGGAGGGGAAGACCCCTTCCGACGGGCGCCTGGAAGTCAAATAGGGTCGCGAAACGATCGGGCCTCCCTCCCGGAGAGGCGGGAGGACGTCCTCGGGGGGAATTATTTCCAGAGCGGCGAGGGATAGAGGCCGGCGTCGACCAGACTCTTCAACTCGGCGACGACCATCGGCTTGTCGTCTTTGTAGGTGACGCCGAACCATTTCTGACGGCAGGGCAGGACCTTGACCCTCACCCGGCCAGTTTTGATCAGATCATTGACGACCAGGGGGATGTAAAGCTCGGCTTTCGGATCGTCCGCTTTCTCCCGAACGAAGCGCTCGAATGCCTCGGCCGCGAACCCGAAGAACGTTGGGCTGAATCCCCAGAAGTTCATCGACACCGTCTTCCGGCCGTGGAACGGCGTCCGCTGCCCCGTGTCGTCCTGGTAGACGATGCCGTCCGCCGACCGCTCGATGTGCGTCCGTTCGACGATGCCCTTCAAGTATCCGCTCCCGTCGACGTCGCATACGCCCCGGGCGACAGTGCCGTGCTCGCTGAGGGTGGTTTCGAGGTCGTAGCCGACGAGCGAATAGGAGAGATCCCCGGTCCCGAGCCCCCGAAGGAAGGCGGCCATAACCTGGAATGCTTCCTGGCCATAGAAGTCGTCCGCATTGATGGCGGCGAACGGCGCCCGGACCTTAGAGCGTGAAACCAGAACGGCCTGGGACGTGCCCCAGGGCTTCTTCCGTCCCGTCGGAACGCTCAGTCCGGAGGGAACGTCCTCGATCTCCTGGAAGACATAGTCGACGTCGATCTTCTTCGCGAGCTTATCTAGGTAGACTTCCCGGAAGTCGCTTTCGATCGACCGGCGGATGACGAAGACCACCTTGTTGAATCCCGCCCGGGCCGCGTCGAAGATCGAATAGTCAACGATGGTCTCGCCCGACGGCCCCACGGCATCCATCTGTTTCAGGCCGCCGTAGCGGTTGCCGATTCCCGCCGCAAGGACCACCAGTGTCGGATTCATGGGCACATCTCCTTCGAATGGAATTAAATTATCATATATCGATGGCGTTTTCAAAGTGCTCCTCCCGCGTTGTCTCACATCACGCGCTGGGCTGGGACAATCTTAATGCTGAAAAAGGCCGATCCAATCGCAAAATGATAAAATTCGTCTTGTTTACAACGAAACGGCCTTTTCTTTCGTATATAAGAATGGAGATGTCATGAAGGCGCCCGTTGGAAGGGGTCTTCCCCTCCAAATTGACTTACTCGGACGCCCATGTTACTTTTGATGCAGGATTTAAGTGATGCTTTGCCCTTTGTGCCAGGCGGACAATCGTCCCGACAGCCGGTTTTGCCATAAATGCGCGACGCCGCTGCCGGCGGACATCGTCCCGGGCACCCTGTCCCCGGTGACGCCTCCCCCGGCGACGCCGGCCTCCGCCTTCACCCAGACCATGATTACGCCCTTCGAGGACCTGAGCCGGGGCGCCCTGTTCGCCGGCCGCTATGAGGTGATCGAGGAGCTCGGCCAGGGGGGGATGGGCAAGGTCTACAAGGTTTACGACCAGAAGGTCAAGGAGATCGTCGCTCTCAAGCTTATCAAGCCCGAAATCGGCTTCAACGAGAAGGCGATCGAGCGGTTCAAGAACGAGCTCAAGTTCGCCCGGAAGATTTCGCACCGCCATGTCTGCCGGCTCTACGACCTCGGCGAGATCGGCCTCGCCCATTACATCACCATGGAATACGTCGAGGGCGAGGACCTCAAAGACTTCATCCGGCGGGCCGGCCACATCACCACGGCCAAGGCCATCTCCATCGCCCGGCAGATCTGCGAAGGCCTGTCCGAGGCGCACCGCCTGGGCGTCATCCACCGGGACCTGAAGCCCCAGAACGTCATGATCGACCGGGAAGGCAACGTCCGGATCATGGACTTCGGCCTGGCCCGCTTCTCCGAAGGCGAAGGCGTGACGGCCTCGGGCGTCATGCTCGGCACGCCGGAGTATATGTCGCCCGAGCAGGTCGAGCTCAAGGACGTCGACGCCCGGTCCGACCTCTATTCCCTGGGCGTCATCATGCACGAGATGGTGACGGGGCGCGTCCCGTTCGAAGGCGAAACCCCGCTCAGCATCGCCATCAAGCACAAGAACGAGAAGCCCCGGGACTCCCGGGAGCTCAATCCGCTCGTCCCCGAGTCCTTCGCCAAAGTGATCCTCAAATGCCTGGAGAAAGACAGGGAGAAGCGTTGCCAGAGCGCCGACGAGCTTTTCCAGGAGCTCGGCCGGATCCAGAATAGGCTGCCCACGGCGATCCGCGAGATCTCGCGCACCGAGCCGATCGGGTCGCGGGAAATCACGGTCCGGTTCCGGCTGTGGAAGCTTGCCGTTCCCGCAGCCGTCCTGATCGCCGTTCTCGCCTTCCTCTTCTTCCTCCGGCCCGCGAGAGACGACCGCAGCTCGCTCGCGCGGGGGACGCGGACCGCCGCGCCCGCCGGCGCCGCTCCCCGGGGCGGCGACGCCCCGCCGCCTCCCGACACGAAAAGTGTCCGGTTCTCTCCCGGCATTTCGGGGTTTTTCACCGGAGTCGGAGGCGCTGTGAACCGCGTCCTGAACCCCACGGAACCGGACGACCTCAAGGCCCTCGAGAAAATCACCGAGAACGTCAAGGGTATGCTCCCCGAAAAAGGGCCTTACGTCGACGCCTATAACAATACGGTGGCGAAGCTCGCCGAACGCAAGAAGCTCGTCGAGCCGCAAAACCCCGCGTTGACCCGCGAGAGCAACAAGGAGATCCAGGGCGAGATGCAGAAGCTCCTGTCGCTCGTCTCCGAGCGGCAGTCCTCCCACAAAGCCAAGGATGTGATGGTCGCCTCGCGGGCGCAGGCCCAGAAGGCGAAGAACCTGGACAAGAACCTCCTCTTCCGCCTGGCGCGCTACGAGGAAACCAACGCGGACGAGGCCTTCGCCAAGAACGATTTTTCCGGCTCGAAGGCCCTCTATCTGATTCTGGACCGGCTCTACGCCCTCTGCCCCCAATGTCAGACTGACCAGGCCTGCGTGGCCGCTCTCCGCCAGTTCGTCACGGAGTTGAAGAAGGACGTCGAGGCCAATGGCCGCGCGGCGGTCGATCCCTGGCTCACCGACTACGCCAAGGAGATCGAGAGCCAGGCGGACGCGTTCACGGCCAAGAACGATCTCGAGAACGCAGGCGGCGCTTACATCCGGGCCGCGTTTCTCTTCGAAAAGATCAAGGATACTATTATTTGATGTTCCCCCGGATCGGATAAGCGGGCCGGGCCGGCTTCCTCGGCGGGTTCTTCTTGAGCTCCTCGAGCGCAATCTGGATCGCCTTCTCGAGCTGCGGGTCGTGGCCGGCAATCACCTCGGCCGGGTTCTGTTCGATTTCGACGTCGGGCGGCACTCCTTCGTTCTCCACCACCCAGCCGTCCTCGGTCCAGATCGCCAGGTTGGGCGCGGTCACCGAGCCGCCGTCCATCAGGACGGGGAAGCCGAGTGTCCCGACCAGCCCGCCCCAGGTCCGCTTGCCGACGAGGGGACCGAGCTTGAACTTCCGGAACATCCAAGGCAGGAGGTCGCCGCCCGAACCGGCCGTCTCGTCGATGAGCATGACCTTGGGCCCGTCGATCGAGGCGCTCGGCGTCTTGAGGTCCGCGCCGTAGCGCATGTTCCAGTAGCTGACCAGGGGTTTGCGCAGATGGTCGATATAGTAATCGGCGACGAGACCGCCGCCGTTGAACCGCTCGTCGACGATGATCGCCTCCTTGTCGGCCTGAGGATAGAAGTAGCGCTTGAAGTATTCGTGGCCCTGGGTGCTCGTGTTGGGGACGTAGACGTACGCCACGCGGCCGCCCGTGGCCTGGTCGACTTTCTTCAGGTTGCCCTCCACCCAATCCCGGTTGCGGAGGGCGGATTCGCTCTCGACGGGCACGACGGAGACCGTCCGCGCGCCCGTTCCAGCGGGGTTCGGGCCGACCGTGATCTCGACGATCTTCCCGGCCGTGTTTTCGAACATCGCGTAGAGATTGGCCGGCGCCCGGAGGGCCTTGCCGTTGACCGCCAGGAGGTACTCGCCGGTCCGAACGTCCACGCCGGGCTCGGTGAGCGGCGAGCGGAGGTCGGGGTTCCAGTTCAGGCCGCCGTAGACCTTCTTGATCCGGTAGCGGCCGTTTTCGACACCGTAATCCGCGCCGAGCAGCCCGCCCGGGACCGTCCGCGGGGTGAAGGGGCCGTCGCCCCCACCGACCCGGTGATGCCCGACGCCGAGCTCCGAGCACATCCATTGGATGACCCGGTTGAGGTCGCCCCGGCAGGAGAGCTGCGGCAGGAAAATCTCGTAGCTCTTCTTGATCGCCGCCCAGTCGTGACCGTGCATGTTGGTCGCATAGAAATAGTCCCGGTTGATCCGCCAGGCTTCATCGAAGATCTGCTTCCATTCGGCCGCCGGATCGATCCGGACCTCGATGGCGTCGACGTTGAGGCGGCCCTGCCCCGGCTGGGGCTTGGGAGCGAGGCCCGTCAGGAAGTAGTTCTGCTCCAAGTTGTACAGGACCTTTTTCCGATCGGCTGAGAGAAGGAAGCCCGAAACGCCGGTGAGGAGGACTTCGTCCTTCCGGGTCTTGAAATCGAACTTGTGGATGGATCCGCCGGCCGCACTCGGACCGCCCCCCGACGCAGCTTCAAGGTAGTAGATCTGTCCGGCCTCTCCCGCGGCCAGGTTCCGATAGCTGCCGGCGGGCACCGGGACGGCCAGGATGCGGTGGTCGAGGCCCTCGAAATCGATCCGGAACGCGTCGGACGGCTTCGCGCCCGCCTCTTTGGGCTTGTCGGCCGGAGCCGGCGCGGCGGGGGGCTTGGCCGCCGGGGCCGCCTTGTCCGCGGG
>CABEBD010000063.1_pt1 | contig 13024 bp, 9 predicted proteins | sample 3132501 | NCBI WGS metagenome assembly CABEBD01 (sample SAMEA5534344, study PRJEB31848) | metagenome | biome: tundra; feature: field; material: soil | place: USA | collected 2013-05 | depth 0.45 m | reverse complement strand
CCGGCCCCCGGCGGCCCGGCGGCGGCGCCCGTCTTTGCGGCGGGGGACTTGGCCGCAGCCGATTTGGTCGAGGGATCGACCTTGCTGATTTCCGTTTTTTTTGCGGGCGCGGGCTTCGCTTCGCGCTTGGGCTTGTCGACCGGGAAGCGGAGCGTGGACCCGGGCGTTTCGGGTTGGGCCTTTTGGAGCGCGGCCAGGTCGCGGAGGGTTTGGGGCTTGACCTCGGTCGGGGCGAGGGTCTCTTCGGCCGGCTTCACGGCCGTGATGCCCCCGCCCCCGCCGCTTGCGCCTCCGGACGGGCCTCCGAAGTTGATGTAGTAGACCGGGCCGGACTTGCGCGACGTCGGCAGGCTGGGATTGACGATGATGAGGACCAGGAGGACGGAATGGACCACGGCGGAGAAGATCATGGCCCGCTTGAAAGGCCGCTCGTCCATCCCCAGCCGAAAGGTCATTTGTTTTTGGGCTTGTCGTCGGGCGGGGCGGTCCCCAGGCCGACGGTCTCGACACCGCACTTTTTGGCGATGTCCATGATGCCGACGACGAAACCGTAGGGGACGAGTTCGTCGCCGTTGATGTAAATGACTTTTTTTGTCTTTCCCTGGTAATAGGAACGGATCCGGTTCTCGAGGAGGTTGATATTGATGACCGATATCGCGCCTTTTCCTTCATCGATGTTGATGAACTTGTCCGCCGTGACCGTGAGCTTCATGCCGGTTTCGGCCGGGGCGGTGTCGGTCTCGGCCTGAGGGAGGTTCACGGCCATGCCCGACTGCATCATAGGGGTGGTGACCATGAAGATGACGAGCAGGACGAGCATGACGTCGACGAAGGGCGTGACGTTGATCTCGGCGAGCGACGTCCCGATGTCCCGCTTGGACCGGATCGAGGACAGCTTAGGGAGTACCATAGAGCCTCTCGGCGATGCTCAAGAGCTCGAGGGAGAAGTCCTCCATGTCGGTGATGAAGTCTTTGATCCGATGGAGGAAGGTGTTGTAGGCGATAACCGCCGGGATGGCGGCGAACAGGCCGACGGCCGTGGCGATGAGGGCCTCGGCGATCCCCCCTGAGACCGAAAGCAGGGAGGCCGATTTCGTCATGTTGATCTTGAAGAAGGCGTCCATGATGCCCCAGACCGTCCCGAACAGGCCGATGAACGGCGAAACGCTCCCGGTCGTGGCCAGGAAGGACATCATCTTCTCCATCTTCGCCACTTCGGCGTTCGAAGCTTTGGTCAGGGCCCGGCTCAGGTTGTCGAGGCTCGCGCCGCCGCTCAGCGCGGCCGGAGGGGTCTCTTTCTTGGCCAGATAGGCCATTTCCTTGTAGCCGGCGAGGAAAATGGACGCTTGCGGGCTCGCCGGGAAAGTCTTGGCCGCATCGAAGACGTCCGTCAGGTTCCGGCTTTTCTTGAAAACGACCAGGAACTTCTGGGACTGGGCCGCGGCCGACTTCAGGGCCTTCCTCTTGAAAATAATGATCGTCCAAGAGAACACGGAGAAAAACAGGAGAATCAGGAGGATGAGCTGGACGACCCGGCTCGCGTCGGTGATCAGCTTGAAAATGTTCATGTTAGTACATCGAATCTTAGCATAGGGGGGCGGAGGAATTCAAACGAAGCGGCGCGGCTCCCGCCTCGTCACCCTCATTCGATAAAGGAAGGGGGCTCCCGGGCGGGGGGCTCCGAAAGTACGCCGATTTTCCCCGGCGAGGAAAATCGGCTCGTTCCCTCGGCTTGCTCTCGCGATCCGCCTTCGACGGATCGCGGTCCATGCCCGCTGCGCCTCGGTATGCCTTTCTCCGCCCCACCGCCCTCGCGCCCCCGATTAATTTAATGTACAGCCGCGCGGCCCTAATCAAATAACATAAGGGACTTCGGCTAATCTTTTAGCTGGGCGAGGAGGGCACGGTTCGAAAACCGATCTTCGGCCCAGTCTCCTGGCGTGAGCGCGGCGCGAGCCCCGGTCGCTCGAAGCGGCGGGGGCCCACGGTTTGGGGGTGAGCCGCGAGAGCGACTGGGGCGGGAGCCGCGCCGAACCGCCCCTCCGAGCCTGGGGAAAAGAGCGGCCGCGCTAATCAGCTCCCTTTCGCGTTCACGGCCGCTTGATGTCGATGTTCGTCTCGACGGTGAAGAACTTGTAGTCCTCTGAGATTTAAGCGAGAAGACGGGTCAGGATTTCAAGGGCGACGTCCTTGGCCTGCTCCCCGCTCTCCTTGGTCGGACCGACGCACGATGGGCAGCCCTCCGAGCAGGGGCAGTCGGAGATCGTCTTGAGGCAGGTGGCGAGGAGCGTTTTGTCCAGGTCGAAGAGCGACGGGCTGAGGCCGATGCCGCCCGGGTAGTTGTCGTAGATGAAGATGTTCGGCTCGAAGTCGGCGTCGAGGTAGACCGGACCCTGGAGGGGCTGAATCTTGGCCCGGAGGTCTTTCGGGGGGATGGACTCGCCCGTGGAGTTGTCGCCGAGCGAGACTCCGATGTCGTGAATGTCGCACATGAGGAAGAGCGGGGCGACGCCGTGCATGATGTAGGACAGGCCGTAGAGACCGTTGATCTTCTGCTCCGGGGTGAAGGGCAGGTCCTGGAGGAGGGCCGCCGGGACCGTGACCCAATAGGCCGTGGTGTGCATCTCGTTCGTGGGCAGGCTCAGGTCGCCGGCGCCGACGTTCTCCATGGTGTGGAACTTGATCTTCTTGAAGCCCACGACCTGGGTCGCCACGTGGACCTCGCCGTGGCGGGCGTCGTAGCGGTCGAGCCGCTTCGTGTCGAACGTGTCGAGGATCTTGATCTTGGTATAGTCGATGGCGTCGGTGTAATAGTCGATGTCGGTCTTCTTGACGTAGGCCTTGCGTTGCTCGTAGTCGAGGCTCTCGACGTAATACTGCTCGCCCTCGCAGAGGTAGATGGCCTTGGGATGGAGTGTCGTCAGGGCCGCGGTAAAGTCGACCTCGGCGATGACCTTGGCCGGTCCGGTCTGGTCGACGACCACGAAGTTGTCCGAGCTGATGCTCCGCAGGCTGACGCCGTCGGCCGGGTAGGCCTCCGAGGTCCAGTACCACTTTTCCTTGGAATGGTGGAGGATCTTCTCCTCCTCCAAATATTTTAGGATCTCGCCGATGTCCGCCCGGCCGAACGTCTCGCCGTCCTGGAAGGGCAGCTCGAAGGCCGCGCACTCGATGTGGTTGATGAGGATGGTTAGGTTGTCGGGGTTGATGAGCGCCTTCTCGGGCGACTTGGAGAAGAAGTAGTCGGGGTGGTTGACGATGAACTGGTCGAGGGGCGCGCTCGAGCCGACGAGGACCGCGGCCGAGGTGCCGGTCTTGCGGCCGGCCCGGCCGGCGCGCTGCCAGGTGCTGGCGATCGAGCCGGGGTAGCCGGCCAGGACGGCGACGTCGAGGGTGCCGATGTCGATCCCGAGTTCGAGGGCGTTCGTCGAGACGACGCCCAGGATCTTGCCCTCGCGCAGGCCCTTCTCGATCTCGCGGCGCTTGATGGGCAGGTAGCCGCCCCGGTAGCCGCGGATGAGACCCTCGTCCTTGATCGTCTTTTCGATGTCCTCCTTGAGGTAGGTCAGCAGGACCTCGGTGATCAGGCGGCTCTGGGCGAAGACGATGGTCTGGAGGTTGTGCTTGAGGAAGAGCGCGGCGATGCGCCGTGATTCGTTGACGTAGGAGCGGCGGATGCCGAGGAACTTGTTCACGATCGGCGGCGTGGTGAAGACGATGTACTTATCGCCGCGCGGGGCCCCGTTGTCGTCGACGAGGGTTACGGGCGCCTCGATCATCTTCTCGGCCATCTCCGAGGGGTTGGCGATTGTCGCCGTGCAGAGGATGAATTGGGGGTGGGCCCCGTAGAAGGCGGCGATGCGCTTCAGGCGGCGGAGGACGTTGGCCAGGTGGCTGCCGAAGATCCCGCGGTAGTTGTGGAGCTCATCGAGGACGATGTAGCGCAGGTTCTCGAAGAGCTTGATCCACTTCGTGTGGTGGGGCAGGATCCCGGCGTGGAGCATATCGGGGTTGGTGAGGACGATATGGCCGCGCGCCCGGATGGCTTTGCGCGCGTCTTGCGGGGTATCGCCGTCGTAGGTGAAGATCCGGATCTCCTCGGGCAGGAGCTTGATCGTCTCGTCGAGCTCGACCCGCTGGTCGTTGGCCAGGGCCTTGGTCGGGAAGAGGTAGAGGGCCCGGGCCGAGGTGTCCTTGAGCATGGCGTCGAGGACGGGGAGATTGTAGCAGAGGGTCTTGCCGGAGGCGGTGGGCGTCACCACGACTGCGTTTTGGCCCTGGCGGGCGGCCTCCCAGCACGAGTGCTGGTGGGTGTAGAGGCGCTCGTAGCCTTTTTCGCGGAGGGCCTTCACCAGAGAGGGATGGACGTCGGCGGGATAGTCGACGTAGCGCCCCTCCTGCGCGGGGAGGTGCTTGATCGTCCGAAGCGAGTCGGTTTTCAGGGCGGCGTCCTGGAGGAGGTCGAGCGCTTTGAGTAGATTTTCCTGCCGGCCCATGATCGGCCCCATTCTAACAGATTCGGCGACGGTTCACCAAGGGCTGAACTTGTGTTAAAATATGGGGTTATGTTGAACGAAATTGTCGTCAAGAAGGCGGCGCAGCACAACTTGAAGCGGATCGACGTCCGCCTGCCGCGCAACCGGCTGATCGTCGTCACCGGCCCGAGCGGCTCGGGCAAGTCGTCGTTCGCCTTCGACACGCTCTTCGCCGAGGGCCAGCGCCGCTACATCGAATGCATGTCGGCCTACGCCCGCCAGTACATGGAGATGATGGAGAAGCCCGAGGTCGAGTCCATCGCCGGCCTCTCGCCGGCGATCTCCATCGACCAGAAGACGATCTCCTCGAACCCGCGCTCCACGGTCGGCACGGTCACCGAGATCTACGACCTCCTCCGCCTGCTCTTCGCCCGGCTCGGCGTCCCGCACTGCCCGAGCTGCGGCCGCGAAGTCAGCCAGCAGACGCCCGACCAGATCGTCCGGCGCATCGCCGAGACCGCCCCGGGCGAAAAAGTGAAGGTCCTCGCCCCGGTCGTCAAGGGCCGCAAGGGCGAATACCACAAGCTCTTCGAGCGGCTCCTCCGCAAGGGGTTCATCCAGATCCGGGTCGACGGCCGCTTCCGCGACCTCGACGGCCCGATCGTCCTCGAAAAGACGAAAAAGCACACGGCCGAGGTCCTCGTCGACGAGGTCCGCGTCTCGCCCCACGCCGAAAAGCGCCTCCGGGAGGCCGTGGACAAGGCCCTGGCCCTCGCCGACGGCGAGGCCCTCGTCCTCCGGTCCGGCGGCGCCGAGACCTACTACTCGCTCCGGCTCCTCTGCCCCTTCTGCGACATCAACATCCCCGAGCTCGAACCGCGGAACTTCTCGTTCAACACCCCTTACGGGGCCTGCCCGCGCTGCAACGGCCTGGGCCACGCAACCGCGACCGACGAGGACGGCGACGTCGTCCTGACCGAGGACGTCTGCCCGGCCTGCCGGGGCAGCCGCCTCAAGCCCGAGGTCCTCTCGGTCCGGATCGGTGACCGGAACATCTTCGATCTGAGCTCGCTCCCGGTGAGCCGGCTCCAGACCGAGCTTGCCGCCTTCCGCTACACCGCCGCCCAGGAGCTCGTCGCCTCGAAAATCCGGAAGGAGCTCCTGACCCGCCTGGCGGTCATGGCCGAGCTCGGCCTGGCCTACCTCCATCTCAACCGGACGACCGGGTCGCTCTCGGGCGGCGAGGCCCAGCGCGTCCGGCTGGCCGCCCAGGTCGGGGCCCGGCTGCGCGGCATCCTCTACGTCCTCGACGAGCCGACGATCGGACTCCATCAGCGCGACAACGAGCGGCTCATCGGCCTCCTCCGCAAGATCCGGGACGACGGCAACACGGTCCTGGTCGTCGAGCACGACGAGCAGACCATCCGGGCGGCGGACTTCGTCCTGGACCTCGGCCCCGGGGCGGGCGAGCACGGCGGCTACGTCGTGGCCGAAGGCCCGCCGGCCCGCATCCTCGAGTCGCCCGACTCGCTGACGGCCAAATACCTCCGGCGCGAAATGCGGATCGACCTGCCCGCCGGCCGGCGCCGGCCGCAGGCCTGGCTGACGATCCTCAAGGCCCGGGAGCACAACCTCAAGGAGATCGACGTCCGCGTGCCGCTCGGCTGCATGACGGCGGTCACCGGCGTCTCGGGGTCGGGCAAGAGTACGCTCGTCTACGACATTCTCTTCCGCAGCCTCCAGAACCGGCTCTATGACGCGAAGTTCCGCGTCGGCGCGCACGAGGCCATCCGCGGGGCGGAGGCCCTCGACAAGGTCGTCAGCGTCGACCAGAAGGCGATCGGCCGGACCCCGCGCTCCAACCCGGCCACGTACACGGGCCTCTTCCAGGACCTGCGGACGCTCTTCGCCCGGACGCAGGAGGCCCAGGTCCGGGGCTACACCGCGAGCCGCTTCAGCTTCAACATTGCCGGCGGCCGGTGCGAGCAGTGCCAGGGCGCGGGCGTGACCCGGGTCGAGATGCACTTCCTGCCCGACGTCTTCGTCACCTGCGACCGGTGCGGCGGGAGGCGCTACAACAAGGAGACGCTCGCCGTCCGCTACAAGGGCAAGTCGATCGCCGATTTCCTGGCCATGACCGTGGACGAGGCCACCAACGACCTGAAGGCCCACCCCCAGCTCAAGCGCAAGCTGGCCACGCTTCGGAAGGTCGGCCTGGGCTATATCCGCCTCGGCCAGCCCGCCCCGACGCTCTCGGGCGGCGAGGCCCAGCGGATCAAGCTGACCAAGGAGCTCGGCCGCCGGGCCACGGGCCGGACGCTCTACCTCCTCGACGAGCCCACGACGGGCCTCCATTTCGACGACGTCCGGAAGCTTCTCGAGCTCCTGACGGAGCTGGTCAAGCTCGGCAACACGGCGGTCATCATCGAGCACAACCTTGAAGTCATCAAGTATTGCGACTATATTATTGACTTGGGCCCCGAGGGCGGCGAGGACGGGGGGCGCATCGTGGCCGCCGGAACGCCCGAGGCCGTGGCCGCCGCGCCGGCCTCGCACACGGGGCGCTATTTGAAAGAGGTCCTGGACTGATCCCATGCCCTTCAGCGATATCCCCGGCAACGGGCGGGTCAAGAAGATCCTCCAGCTCTCCCTGGCCCGGAACCGCGTGCCCAACTCCCTCCTCTTCTGCGGCCCGCGGGGCATCGGAAAGCGCAAGACCGCCCGCGTCTTGGCCAAGGCTCTGAACTGCCTGACGCTTTCGGACGACGCCTGCGACGCCTGCGCCAACTGCGAGGCGGTCAACCGCGGCCTCGAGAACCCGGCCCGCGCCTTCCCCGATTTCATCGAGATCGAGGCCGCAACCGAAGTGATCAAGATCGAGCAGATGCAGGAAGTGAGGGCGATCGCCTATATGAAGCCGATCGTCGGGCGGAAGAGGGTCTTTCTCATCGACGAGGCCGAGCGGATGAACGACGAATCTGGCAATTGCCTGCTCAAAGTCCTTGAGGAGCCGCCCCTCTGGTCGCATTTTGTCCTTGTCACCGACAATCCGTCCCGTATTCTGTCCACCATCCAATCGCGCTGCCAGACCCTGGCCTTCCAGCCGGTGGCCACGGAGGAGATCGAGCAGGCCCTCCGCGACCGGGGGTTCGAGGAGGAGAAGGCCCGCATCCTGGCCCTCCTCGTCCACGGCAACCTGGAGCAGGCCCTGAACCTGGATTGGGACGAGATTCAGGGCCGCCGCGAGGAGACCTGGGACCTGTTCCGGGCGATGGTCTCGGGCGAGGAGGCGTCGCGCTTCCTGCGGCGGTTCGCTTTCCAGAAGAAGGCCGAGGTCAAGGACGACCTCGAGGGCACGCTCGAGCTGTTCGCCTCCTTCTGCCGGGACCTGGTCCTCCTCCGTGACGGCGGCGATCCGCGCCTGCTCCTCAACCCGGACTACGAGCCCCGGATGCGCGAGATCGGCGGCGGGCCCGGCTTCGGCCGGGCGATGCGCTTCCTCGACGCGATCGATACGGCTTTCGCCGACCTCGGCCGGAACCTGAACACCGGGCTGCTCATCACGTCCCTCTATTCCCAAGTCCAAGGATGAACCCATGTCCGATTTCGTTTGTCTGATTTCCGCGCGGACGGGCAAGACGGTCCGCGCCGTGAGGAACGGGGTCGACGTCCAGATGAACGACGTCTGCCTCATCGAGTCCGAGTTCGGCGGCGACCTGGCGACGGTCGTCGACGTGTCGAGCGAGGTCTGCCGCCACGGCCGGGACGCGCAGAACGCGCCCAAGATCCTCCGCCTGGCGACCGAGGACGACAAGAGCAAGTTCAACTGGCTGTGCGACAAGGAGGCCCGGGCCGTCGTGCTCTGCCAGGAGCGGATCAAGGCCCACGGGCTGGCCATGAAGCTGACCGCGGTCCGCTATTTCTTCAACGAGAAGAAGGGCGTCTTCTTATATACGGCCGACGGCCGGATCGACTTCCGCCTGCTGGTCAAGGACCTGGCCAAGGAGCTCAAGATGCGGATCGAGATGCGCCAGGTCGGCGTCCGCGACGAGGCGAAGATCATCGGCGGGCTGGGCGTCTGCGGCCGGCCGCTCTGTTGCGCCTCGTTCATGAAGACGTTCGAGCCCGTGACCATCCAGAAGGCGCGCAAGCAGCAGATCGTCATCAACCCGACCAAGATTTCCGGCCTCTGCGGACGGCTGATGTGCTGCCTGGCTTTCGAAGAGGAGACCGGCGGCCGGATCTACCATGAGGAAGAGTACACGCTCGTCGAGGACTAGTCGGACGGGCTCGGGGTAGAGGCCGTCGGCCCGCCGGTTTTCCCTGCGAGGAACGAGGGCCGGCGCGGCTCCCGCCCCAGTCGCTCTCGCGGCTCAATCCGCCCAAAATTGATAATGGAAGGGGGCTCCCGGGCGGGGGGCTCGGGGAAGAGGCTCGCTCCCCCGGAGATCTTAACGCCCTGTGGGTTTCGGCTTTATGGGCGGCGCGTATCTCGCCGCCTTATCGTCCCTCCGTATTTCAGATCTCGCCTTCTATCGGTTCCTCCCCGCGGCTGATTCAGGCTCGGGTCTTCACGCCGCCCCGTTGCGCGGGGTTCCCCAAAAAGCCGAAACGCAGCGGCGAGATCTCCTCCGGTCCGCTCGCTCTCTTCCCCCTCGCCTGGATAAAAGAGCAGCCGCAGGATATTGAGCGAGGGCCGGCGCGGCGCGAGCCCCGGTCGCTCGAAGCGGCGGGGACCCGCGGTTTGCGGGTGAGCCGCGAGAGCGACTGGGGTGGGAGCCGCGCCGCTATTTCGATATCGTGAAGGCGGTTTTCGGGGACCGCTCCATCAGCGTCCCGTCCGGGGCGTAGGCCTTGACCTGCCACGCGTAAGCGACGCCTGGTCGGAGCTTGGCCCGCACGTCCTCGGGCAGGACGACTCCCGTCTCGGTCGCCGGGCCGGTCCAGCTCATGTCCGGCCCCGAAATCTCGGCCTGGTATTCCCGTCCGGACGCCGCCGGCTTCCAGGCCAGCGCGGCCGGGGCGGACTTAAGGCCGCCCGCGGGCTCCAGAGCGACGATGGCCGTCCCCCGGACGATTTCGTCGCCGGCCGCCGCCGGCCCGGCCTGGGGACCCCGGCCGAGAACGAGAAGGCCCGCGGCGATCACGAGGACGAGTCCCGCCGCCGCGGCGGCCGCCGCCCACGGACGGAGGGCGAAGGCCGCCCGAATTCGGCCGCCGAGCGATGGCGCGGCGCTGTCCGGAGCCAGCAGGTCGTCCTTCTTCCGGATCACCGCCTCGATCGTCGCTTCGCGCTCGCGCATCCTCTCGAAACAGGCGGGGCAGTTGAAATAGTGCTCTTCGAATTCCCGGGTCTCGGCCTCGGAGAACCGACCCAGGATATAGCGGTCAATCTGTCGTTCTTCCCAGCAATTCGTCATGGCTAAACCTCGAATCTCCCCCGATGATTTCATCCGTTTAGTCGGCGCCGCCGCCGCGAGTTGGAATGATCATCCGGCCATAATCCTCCGGAGGGCTTTCTTGGCGTAGTTCGCCCACTCGCTGATCTTGGCCGGCGAGGTCCCCATTCGCCGGGCGACTTCCTCCCGGGACAGCTCCTTGAGATAGAACAGCTCCAGCGCCTTGCGGTGGCGCGGCTTGAGCTTCCGGATCGCCTCGAGCAGGAGCCCGACCTGCTCGTTCCGCTCGACCTGCTCGTGCGGATCGGGGAGAAGGGCGGCCTCCGGCGCGTCGCGCAGGACCCGGCTCTTGCGGCGGATGTGGTCGACGATCCGGCGGCTGGTGATGGTGTAGACGAACGTCCCGATCGAGGATTCCCCCCGGAATGCCCCGGAGGCGATCTTTTCGCTGGCCTGCATGAGGACTTCGTTGACGATGTCCTCCCAATCGGGGGTCGCGGCCCCCAGGGCCTTCTTGACTTTATAGCCGACGAGGGGCCGAAGCTTGGCCAGGATCCGATCGAGCTCGTCGCCCGCCGGGACCGTCCCGCCCGTCCGGTCTGTGGTGTCCCCCATGAGCGGTCGACGTCCCCTACTCGCCCTCGCGCGCTTTCTTCCTCTGATCGTCCATGTACTGCTTGACGTCGATCAGGATCTCCCGGGGCTTGCTTCCTTCCGACGCGGCGAGGATGCCCTCCTGCTCCATCTGGTCGATGATCCGAGAGGCGCGCGCGTAGCCCAGCTTGAGCTTGCGCTGAAGGTAGGAGGCCGAAGCCTGGCCGGTGTGGAGGATGAGCTCCACCGCCTTGTCATAGTTCTCGTCCTTCTCCCCGTCGTCCTCCCAAGGCAGGTTGCCGCCCGGGCTCTTGATGACGTTGACCAGCCGCTCGTCGTATTCGGGCGCGCCCTGCTCCTTGACGAACTTGACCAGGCGCCGGATCTCCGGGATGGAGACGTAGGAGCAATGGAGGCGGAGCAGGCGCGGGTAGTTCGGCGGCATGAAGAGCATGTCGCCCATGCCGAGCAGCTTGTCGGCGCCGCCCGTGTCGAGGATGACCCGGGAGTCGATTTTGGACGGGACGCGGAAGGCGATCCGGCTGGAGAAGTTGTTCTTGATCGTGCCGGTGATGACGTCGATCGACGGCCGCTGGGTGGCCAGGACGAGATGGATGCCGACCGCGCGCGCGAGCTGGGCCAGCCGGGCGATGGCGTAGTCCACGTCCTGGGCGCTGACCATCATCAGCTCGGCCAGCTCGTCGATGATGATGACGATGTAGGGCAGCGGCTTGAGGGCGGCCCGCTCCTCGTCGGTCAGCTTGCTCTTTTTGTCGGCGAGGTCCTGGGCGACGAGGTGGTTGTACTGGTCGATGTTCCGGACCTTGCGCTGGCTGAGGAGATGGTAGCGGTTCTCCATCTTCTTGACGGCGTCCATGAGGACGACGCCGGCCTTTTTCGAGTCGTTGATGATCGGGCTGAGCAGATGGGGGATGCCCTCGTAGAGGGTGAACTCGAGGCGCTTGGGGTCGATGAGGATGAGCTTGACCTCCCGGGGCGAGGCCTTGTAGAGGATGCTCGCGATCAGGGCGTTCAGGCAGACGCTCTTTCCCGTCCCCGTGGCCCCCGCGATGAGGAGATGAGGCATGATGGCCAGGTCGGTCACGTAGACCTCGTCGTGGACGGTCTTCCCCAGGGCGAAGGTCAGCTTGGAGGGCGACTTCTGGAAGACCTCGGACTCGAGGATGTCGCGGAGCTTGATGATTTCGCGCTTCTTGTTCGGGATCTCAACGCCGAGCGAGGACTTGCCCGGAATCCGTTGGATCCGGACCGACTCCACGCTCAGGGCCAGGGACAGATCCTCGGCCAGGTTCGCCACTTGGCTGATCTTGACCCCGGGACTGGGATAGTACTCGTAGGTCGTGATGACCGGCCCGGGGTGGTATTCCTTGACCTCGCCGTCGACGTCGAATTCGCGGAGCTTCTCCTCGATGCGGACCTTGTTCTCGGCGAGCTCGGCCTTGTCGATTTTTTCGGCGGGCTTGCCGAGATCGAGCAGGCTGAGCGGCGGGAAATTGTAGCCTTCCGTGACCGGGAAGAGGAGCGGCTCCTCCTCGCCCCGCAGGAGCTTGATCTCGGGCGGCTTGATCGTGCTCCGCTTCAGCTCGGAGGGCCGCGGCCGGCCGGGGATGCCGGCCGGCTCCTTGCGGGCCGGGGACCGCGGCGATTCCTCCTCGTCCTCTTCGCCCCATCCCGCGGCGGCCGCCGGGACGGGGGCGGCGGGCGCCTTTTTCGGCCGGGACTCCCGGGGCGCGGGTTCGGGCTTGGGCCGTTCCCAGATCTTGATTCGGACCTCCTTGAAGGCGAAGACGAACATCCGGCCCAGGGCCACGAAGAGCTTCCGGAAGGAGAACGCGGTGGCGAAGGCGACGAAGAGCGCCGCGGCGGCGAGGAGGAAGATCAGCGTCCCGGTGCTGTTCAGGACGCCGTTGAGCAGCGAGTTCAGGAGGTCGCCGAAGAGACCGCCGGCCGGGATCTTCGTCCCCCGCCAGGAGGCGCTCTGGAAGAACAGGATGAGCAGCGGGCAGAGGATGGCGAGCAGCAGGGCGAACGTCCCCGCCTTGCGGAGGATGCGCTTCCGCTCCCCGGTCAGGACCGCGCGCAGGCCGAGGAAGCCGATCATGAACGGCAGGAGGAAAGCCGGAAAGCCGAACGTCTGGAGGGTCATGTCGGACAGCCAGGCGCCGAGGCGGCCGCCGTAGTTGTGGATCCCGGCGCCGGGCGCGACGGCGCTGAAGAGCGACGGGTCGCGGGCGTCGAACCCGACGAGGCTCACGAGCAGGTAGGCGGCGAGGAACATCAGCAGGACGCCGGCGATCTCGGAGGCGATGATCCGGCTCCGGGCCGGCGCTTTCCTGACCGCGGCGGGCGGGGGCTTCCTTTTAGTCGTAGCCATCGCGCAAAATTATATCACAATCGGCGCGCGTCAGGGGCGGTCAATTTGGAGGGGAAGACCCCTTCCAACGGGCGCCGGGAAGACCCGGCCGCCCTGCCTCCCCTTCTCGGGCGGGGCATGAAACCCCGCCCTGCGACCAAGGGGGCGACTCCCCCTTGGAA
>CABEBD010000059.1_pt1 | contig 13517 bp, 7 predicted proteins | sample 3132501 | NCBI WGS metagenome assembly CABEBD01 (sample SAMEA5534344, study PRJEB31848) | metagenome | biome: tundra; feature: field; material: soil | place: USA | collected 2013-05 | depth 0.45 m | reverse complement strand
CGGCTTGATCAGGTAGTCGTCTGCACCCGCGTCCAGGCCGACGACCCGGTCTTCGACGGTATCTTTCGCCGTGAGGATGATCACCGGAGTCTGGTCCCGGCGGCCGCGGACGGCGGCGAGGATTTCGAGGCCGTCCCGGCCCGGGAGCATGAGGTCGAGGATGATCAGGTCAAAGACGCGGGTGCCGGCGAGCGAGAAGCCCTCCTCACCGGACATCGCCACTTCGACTTCGTAGCCCTCGGATTCTAATCCTTTCTTAAGCGCCTGGGCGATCTTCCGGTCGTCTTCGATGACCAGGATCTTCATGGCCGCTCCCATCCCGAATATATCATCGCCACTCCCCTCTCGTCCATCACGGCAGGCTGAAGTACCAGACGAACTTGAGCATGGCCACGGTTTTGGTCAATCGCCAATTTTGGTGCGGATCGAGGGTATCGCCGAACTGGTTGAGAACGAAGTAGAGCGCGGCGCCCGGCTTGGGAATCCAGGTGATGCGGAAGTTGAAGAGGATCTTGTTCTCGTCGTTATTCCACTGGGCGAAGACGGCCCCGTAGAGCCTCGGGTTCAGCGAGAAGTTCATCCGGCCGACGACCTCGTCGATGGCGAACCCGCCGTCCGGGAGGCGGATATCGGTCCGCTGGTAGGCCAGGTTCAGCGCGTAATATTTGTTCGGTTTCCAGGTAAATTGGGCATCCCATTCCGTGCTCGAGCCATCATAGAATTTTCCCCAATTGATGCCGGTGCCGAAGACGAGCGGCCGTCCGTCGAAGGTTGAAAATTGGATTTCTCCCCGGTTCGTCCAATAGCGCCCGGTGGGGATGACATGACCTGGGCGAATCTCGAAATCCTCGGTCAGGTCCTCAGCATTGCGCTGGATGTTAATCTCCAGGGTCTCGCCGCTCTTGAAAAACACGGCCAGCGGACGGAATTCCATGTAGACGGACTGCATTTGGTGCGTCACGTCGTCAATGTAATAATTGATATCGATCGGCTTGAACTGGAGCTTTTGGACCCATGGTAAGAAGTCCGGCCGGGGATTGATGCGCCATTTTGCCGTATAAATCTGGTAGCTCGGCCGGCTCAGGAACCCGACCTCCGGGTTGAAATCCTTGCCCGCTCGCTCCCACGAGGCGCTGATCTCCATCAGATCGTTGGGCAAGTTGACAAACAGGCGTTGGGCGCTGCCGACCGCCGCCGCCCGGTCTGACGTATAGGTGGCAGCGAACGCCCCGCCGATCTGGAAATTCTTGTTTCCGAATAGCTTGGATGTCGAGTAGAGCGCGTCCACGCCGCCCGTCCCATTGAACCGGCCCGATTGGGCGGCCCCGATCGCGAGCGCGCCGATCGATGATTGCTCGCCCAGGTCCTGCTTATAGCGGACGAGAGAAAAATTCGTCGCTTTGGCCGTGTCGGTGCTTTCGGTCTGGAGGACCATAATCCCGAGCGTCGTTCCTCCCATTTTGCCAAGAAAACGGGCGCCTCCGAGAATGGGAGTTTGCTCCCCCTGATAAATGCCGATCCGGCGGCTGTAAAACGGCCGGGCCTTCCCGAGAGGGAAATCGAAGAAATTCTGGGCTTCTAGGTAGAATTGACGCTTTTCCGGAAGAGAGATGGAAAAGCGGGTCAAGTTGACGATCATCTGGTCGGATTCGACCTGGGCGAAATCCGGGAGGATCGTGAAATCGAGCTTGACGGTCGGGTTAATCAGATAGTTGAAATCCAGTCCGATGTTGCCGACGGTCATCGCCGGCATTTGGATCGTCTTTTCCACCCCGGCGAGGGCATAGGGGCGGAATTCGAATATCCTCATCCGGGTTAGGTCCTGCAATCCGGTCAGCCTCCCCGCCCGGTTGACCTGCACCAGCATGGAATCCCGCGACCAACCCTGCCAGAGGACCTGCTCGCGCTTGCGCCGGATGTTGCGCTCGAAATTAATTCCCCAGGTTTGTTCGTTCGCCGCGCTGAATTTCAACGTCGAGAAGGGGATCTTGATCTCCGCGAACCAGCCTTGATCCGTCCGCTTGGCAGCGACGTACCAGACCCCGTTCCAGTCGGCGTTCAGTTTCCGGCTATTGTCCGTGACGAGGGCGTCGTACTGCGCGCCGTTGGGGTTGATGATGAATAGATAAGCATTCCGCTTATCTCCGTATGTATCCAGGGCGATTTCGAAATTGTCTTCGTTCCCGTATTCAAAATCCCACTTCATTTTCTGGGCGATGATCTTGTCCGGCTCGGAGTCGTAACACCAGACGCCGATGTACATCTCCGTCGCCGTATAAAGAACGGCGACTTCAGTCTTCTCTGTCACGGGCATGTTTTCGTTGAGCTCGCGCTGGGTGAAGTTCGAGATCCGGGGGGCCTTGGCCCAGTCGGCCTCGTCGAGGACTCCGTCGAGCTTGATCGCCGCGCCGGTCTTCACGGCTTTCAGTGTGTCCGGCAGGCTGTGTTGGCCGAAGGAAAATGCCGTGAGCGCCGCGAGCAGGGCGGCGGCAAAAAGCACTTGAAATGCGGGGTGCAGCTTCACAGCGGGGCCCGGACCCTTTCTTGGGCCGGGAGGTGACTGCGGGCGGGACATCGTCATAAACTCTTCTTCTTCCGACGGGGACTATAGCACCCGGCCCCGTGGTTTTCACCTGAACATTTCCTTAACGGGATGCCGATCAGGGGCCGGGGGATTACAAAAAAACAGGGGGTTGCTTCGTCGTCCCGCAAAAGCGGGACTTCTCGCAACGACGTGGATGCCGATTGTCGTTGCGAGGAGCCTTGCTCTTGCGAGGTGACGAAGCAATCCCCACGCCCCCGCGTTCTCTCAGGCCGGGATCTGAGCCGGGCCGGCGGGGAAGGCCGCCGGTCAATCCCAGGAGGCGCCGAACGAGTAGATGTCCACCCAGTTCGCCAGGTCCTGCCGCAGCATGCGAAACGTCACCTTCCAGCCTTCCTCGTTCACTTGGAGGCGGAGATAATGGAACCAGCGGCGCTCGGTTCGCAGGGGGAAGTGGTCCTCGTATCGCGCGTCCGAGCCGATATGGAGCGGGTGGAGCAGCCCGCCGCCGCCGCCCAACACGAGAAAGTGCTTTCCTTCCCGGATGAAGTGCTCGGCGGCATGGCTGTGTCCGCTGAGGAAAAGCTTCGCCTTCCGTAATTTGAGGAAAGGCGGAACGAATTCCCGGTCGCCTTCGAAGGAACGGTTTACGATTTTACTGTTCGTATAGGGAGGGTGATGAGCGCAGACGACGATGCCCTTCACCTCCGGATCGTTTTCCAAGGCCGCCAATTGCTCCTCGTAAAACTTTTGCTGCTCGGCACGCTCCTTTCTGGTGAGTTCCCAGAAATTGGAATTGAGGACGATGAAGGCCAACGGAACAATGCGGACGGAAAACCAGGACAGGGGAAATTCCGGGAAACGTTTCTTGAATCGGGCCGCTCCCTTCGCGGATGATGAAATGTATTCGTGGTTACCCATGACCCCGTAAACGGGGACGCCCCGGGCCCTCAGCCGGGCGAGAAAATCGTCGATCGGCTTCCAATCCTTCTCCTCGGAGCCCCGGGCGACGGCGTCTCCGAGATGAAAGACGGCCGCCGGATTGGGCTCGCTCAGGACGAGCTCCATGATCTTTTGGCGGGCTTCCTCGTTGCGGTTCCAGGGAAGAATCAGCATTTCCCAGAACATCGGGGCTTGGGTATCGCTAAGGACGAGGATGGTTTTCCCCGCATCGGATGGAGTCAAAGGCGGGCTCGGCGCGGACGCCGGAGAGAAGATCCCGGTAATGCCGGCGAGGGCGCAGGCGGCGAGGACTCGGCCGAGGACGCTTTTTACGGTGGGTTCCATGTCAGGACCTCCGCACGGCGGCCGTTTCGCAACGCGGCGCGCCGGGCTTGAGCAGGGCGCAGGTCAAGTCCTCCCAGCTTCTTTAAGGCCCTTCGAAGGCAAAGTCGTCCCCGACAACCGGCCGTCGATGGCCTTGCGTTCTTTTCCGCGGCCTACTTGCCTACAACGAGAATCGAAAACGAATCCGGCACCATCTGACCTCGGCCCGCACGTCCGCCCGCCGGCGGCGGCGAGGGTGGCGGAGTGTATTCAGCGGCGATGAGAAGAATCTGATTCGTCTTGGTGTCCAGCGTCAGGGTTTTCGCACTCCGTTGGGTTTGCACGGTCTGGGCAACAACAAAGCTGGTCGGGCTGTTTTCCTTGACGACCGTCAGCGTGCCATCCCCCTGCGAGCTGAACGCTTCCATCGTCGCCGGATTGAAGACGGCGCCGTCAACGCCGGTCCCGATCGGCAGGGTGGCGATGATCTTGCCGTCGCCGGCATTGAGAACCACCATCGTGGCGGGGGCATGGCAGGCGGCGAAGAGAAGGTGATTCTTCACGTCGAACGCCAGCCCGGCCGGCCCTCCACCTTTGCCGCCGAGGTCGTAGTGGGCGGTTACCGTGAGCGTCTTCGCGTCGACGACCGCGACGTTGTCCTTGTCTTCGATATCGACGTACAAATGGCCCTGGCCGTCCGTGACGGCCTGTTCCGGCGCGCCGCCCAGGTCGATCGTCCCGACCACGGAGCCGTCTTTCGCGTCAATCACCGTCGCGTTGGGCGCGCTGTGACTGAACACATAGACCCACTCGTTGAAGGGATCGAATAAAATGCTGTCCGGGTTGCCCTGCACGTCGATGGTCTTGATCGTCGCCAGGGTCTTCGTATCCCACATCACGACGGGCTTGCTGCTGCAGAAGCCGTGGTTGGACACGGGGTCGACGGCAACCCCACGCGCGCCGGCCGTGGGAATTTCGCCGACGGGCTCGAGCGTGTCGAGGTTGAAGACGGTAACCCGGGGGGTGGTTCCGGTCCGCGGAATGTACAACCGGCGTCCGGCGATGTCCGCATAAACATAATCAAAACCGCCCGCGCCGCCGACCTTGGCCGTCTTGATCACCTTGTAAGGCTGCGGGGTCGTCGCCTGCTCCGCCCATCCGATCGTGATGAGCATCGCGATCAGGGCTACGCACACAAAGATTCGTCGCATGTCGTTTCTCCTTAATAAAAACATATTCGAAAGATAATATTTACCTTTTTGCGTTGCCTGTCAAATCGCCGCATGAGCACGAGAGCTGACCACCGATCCCGCTTGGTCAGCGGGCAGATTGTTGACCAGACCGCCCGATTGGGCCACGACCGTGTACAGGTGATTGGGCTCGCTGGGGCCCATCAAAGAGGAGAAGAAATTGTCGCAGAGCGTGACCGGGCCAAACCTTTGCGGGTGGAGTCGCTTCGTCGTTCTCTCAGGCGGGGAGCGGCGCTTTCTCCGCTTTTTTCGACCGCCCCGACAACCTGTCGAGATAGGTGAAGATCACCGGCGTCACAAACAAGGTGACCAGCTGGGAGAACAACAATCCGCCGACGACGGCCAGCCCCAGCGGCCGTCGCGCCTCGGCGCCGGCGCCGAAGCCCAGGGCGATGGGGAGCGTCCCGAACAGCGTGGCCATCGTGGTCATCATGATCGGCCGAAAACGGATGACGCACGCTTCAAAGATCGAGTCGAAGGCGTTCTTCCCCTCGGCTCGCTGAACGGAGAGGGCGAAGTCGATCATCATGATCCCGTTCTTCATGACCAGCCCGACCAGCATGATGATCCCCACGTAGCCGTAGATGCTGAGCTCGGTCCGAAAGATCATCAGAGTGGCCAGGGCGCCGAAGCCGGCGAACGGTAAGGCCGAGAGGATCGTCAAAGGATGGATGAAGCTCTCGTAAAGGATCCCTAGGATGATATAGATGACGAGGATGGTCATCGCCAGGAGGAGCCCCAGGCCCTGGAGCGAGGATTGGAAGGCCTGGGCGGTGCCCTGGAAGTTCGTGCTGATCGTGGACGGGAGGTTCTCCCGGGCGAGCGTGGTGATTTCGTTGACGGCATCGCCGAGGGACACCCCGGGCTTGAGGTTGAAGGAAATCGTGACCGAGGGCAGCTGTCCCGAATGGTTGACGGACAAAGGTCCGATCGTCCGGGTCAATTTCGCCACGCTGTCCAACGGAACGAGCGTTCCCTTGGACGAGCTCACGTAGAGCTTGGAGAGCTGGGCCGGGTCGCGCTGAAAGCGGGGGTCGAGCTCGACGATGACCCAGTACTGGTTGTTGGCCGTGTAAATGGTCGAGACCTGCCGCTGGCCGTAGCTGTAGTACAGAGCGTCCTCCACTTGAAGAGGCGAAACACCTTTGGCGAGGGCCTTGTCCCGGTCGATCTCGACCGCGACTTGCGGGTTCTTGAGCTGCATGTCGCTCGTGACGTCCTGCAATCCGGCGAGGGCCCGAATTTTCGCCTCGAAGAGGGAGGCGTAACGATAGAGCTCATCGGTGTCGGGGCTTTGGAGGGTGTATTGGTAGAGGCTCTTGGCCACCCGGCCGCCGATCTGCACCGGCGGCGGGTTCTGGAGGAAGACGTTGATGCCGGTGACGCCGTTCACCTTCGGCCTCAGCCGTTCGATCATCTGGTCCACGCTGGACGTCCGGTCGGCGCGCGGCTTCGCCAGGACGAACATCCGGCCGGAATTGGAGGCGCTGATCCCCCCGATGCTCGAAACAAAAGCCGCGATGTCCGGGTCTTGGTTGACCCGGTCCGCCACGGCCTGCTGGTGCTTGACCATCGCCTCGAACGAGATGCCCTGCGCCGCCTCGGTTATGATGTTGAACTGGCCCGTGTCCTCGCTCGGGATGAAGCCTTTGGGGATCCGGGAAAACATGACGACCGTAGCCGCCAGGATGACGACCGAGAAAACCATCACCGGACGCCGATGCCGTAAGGCCCAGCTCAGGCTCGTCTTGTAGAGGCCGAGCGTTCCGCCGATGATGTTTTCGATGATGGTATAAATCCGGCCGTGCCGGACGCGCTCGGTCGGCTTAAGGATGCGGCTGCTGAGAAGCGGCGTCAGGGACAAGGAGACAAGGCCCGAGATGAGGACGGCGGCCGCGATGGTCACGGCGAATTCGTGGAAGAGGCGCCCTAGGATCCCGCCCATGAACAGAATGGGCAGAAACACCGCGGCGAGGCTGAGGGTCATGGACAGGATCGTGAATCCGATCTCCCGGGATCCGTTCAGCGTGGCCTCCCGGACACCCTCGCCAAGCTCCCGGTGGCGAAAGATGTTTTCGAGCATGACGATGGCGTCATCCACCAGGAAGCCGATGGACAGGGTGAGGGCCATGAGCGAGAGGTTGTTCAGGCTGTAGCCGAACAGGGACATGACCGCGAATGTCCCCATGATCGAAAACGGCAGGGCCAGACTGGGGATGATCGTGGCCGATAGGTTCCGGAGGAAGAAAAAGATCACGAGGATGACCAGGACGACGGCCACGAGAAGGGTGAATTCCACATCGTTCACGGATTCGCGGATGGATTGGGACCGGTCGTAGAGGATCTGAAGATCGACCGAGGCGGGAAGCTGCTTGCGGAAAATGGGGAGCAGCGTCTTCACGGCCGAGGCCACTTGGACGGTGTTGGTCCCCGGCTGGCGCTGGATCGCGAGCATGAGGGCCCGCTGGCCGCCCGCCTTTGAGTAGTACCAGGCGGCGATCTTGTCGTTCTGGACGCTGTCGATCACCCGGCCTACGTCCTTCAGTCTTACGGGCGAGCCGTTGCGGTAGGCCACGATGAGCTCGCGGAAGGCGGCGGCGTCGTAAAGCTGGCCGTTCGCCTGCAAGGTGAACGCCTGGGCGGGGCCGAACATGACTCCGGTCGGAAGGTTGACGTTCCCCGTGGCGATAGCCTGGCCCACCTGGTCGAGCCCGACCTTTCGCGAAGCCAGGGCGTCCGGATCGAGCTGGACGCGCACGGCGTAGATCTGGGAGCCGTAGACCATGACCTGGGCCACGCCGGCGACCATGGAGATGCGCTGGGCCATCATCGTTTCGGCGTAGTCGTCGAGCGTGGATAGGGGTAGCGTCGGCGAGGTCAGGACCATGAAGAGGATCGGGCTCAGGGCGGGATTGACCTTTTGATAGGACGGCGGGGCGGGCATTTGCACGGGCAGCTGACGCTGCGCCCGGGAGATGGCCGACTGAACGTCCTGCGCGGCCGAGTCGAGATTGCGCCGCAGGGAGAACTGGAGGGTGATGAGGGAGCTCCCCAGAATGTTCGTGGAGACCATGGAATCCAGGCCGTCGATCGTCGAGAATTGGCGTTCGAGAGACGTCGCCACCGACGAGGCCATGGTTTCGGGGCTGGCGCCGGGCAGCCCGGCCGAGACCTGGATCGTGGGAAAATCCACGTTGGGCAGGTCGTTGACCGGCAGGAGGCGGAAGGCCATGACGCCGAAAATGAGGATGGCCAGCATGACGAGGGTCGTCATCACCGGCCGTTCGATGAAGGGGCGCGACATATTCATGGTGGCCTCCTTCTCAAACGGGTTTCTTGATCTCGACCCGGGCCCCGGGAACGAGGCGCAGGTGGCCGTCCGTGACGACCGTCTCGCCGGGTTTCAGCCCCGAAGCGATGACCGCCTCGTCGCCGACGGTCCGGGCCACGGTCACCGGCCGCAGTTCGATCGTCATGTCGTTTTTCACGACCATGACGAACGTGCCGGCCTGGCCGGTCTGGACGGCCGGCGACGGGACGACGACCGCATTCTTCTCGACGACCAGGGTCAAGGCCACGTTGAGGAACTGGCCCGGCCAGAGCGCTTTGTCCGCGTTGGGAAACACGGCTTTGAGCAGGACCGTCCCCGTCGTCGTGTCGATGCCGTTGTCGATGAAGCTCAGGACGCCGGGGATGGCGACGTCCTGGTCTTTGGGAAGGGCCTCCGTTTTCAGGTCGCCCTGGGCCATGTGCTTTTTGATCAGGGGCAGGTTCTGCTCCGGGACGGAAAAGGCGACGTAGATCGGGCTCGTCTGATGGATGACCACGAGCGACGACGTGTCGCTCGGCTTGATCAGGTTGCCGGGGTACGCGAGGAGGCTCCCCGTCCGCCCGTCGAGAGGAGAGGAAATGGCGCAGTAGTCGAGCTGGAGCTTCGCGCTGTCGACGGACGCCTCGTCCGCCTTGACCGAGGCCCGGAGGACCTCCGCATTGGACTGGAGCTGGTCGTATCGCTCCTTGGTGACGTAATCCTTCCCGGCGAGGTCTGCATAGCGGCGGACCTCGCCTTCGGCGTTATTCAATTGGGCGCGGTCCCGGATCAGGTTGGATTCCACCTGCTTCAGGGCGATCTCGCACGGGCGGGGATCGATCTTGAACAGCAGATCGCCTTTCCGCACATCCTGGCCTTCCTTGAAATAAACGCCGACGAGCGGCCCGCCGACCTGGGCCTTGACCTGGACGGTGGAGTAAGGCTGGACGTTCCCGATGGCCCGGATCTGGAGCGGCATGTCTTTTTCGACCGCCGGGGCGGCGCTGACGGACACGGCCGGGGCCTGGCGAAGACCCGCCTTGTCACCCTTCCCCGACGAACAGCCGGTCGACCAAAACGCGGCGAGCGTCAGCAGGAAGGCGGCGGCGAAGAGGGAGCGGCCTCCGCCTGCACATCGGAATTTCGGACGAACTCGGGATGAATCGAACATGGTCATCTTTCTCCTTTTCCGATCGCGGCGGGCCCGGGCCCGGCGGGGGTGTTGCCCGGAGTGTCGAGCGTCCCCGTGTCGTGGGCGAACTGGACGATCGAGGTGAGCCATTGGGCCTTGGACTGGACGATCTGCAGCCGGCCGTTTTCGAGGGCGCTTTGGGCGGCGAGCAGATCGAGGATGCTCCCCACGCCTTGTTTGTAGCCGGCGAGCGAGACCTGATAGGACTGCTGGGCGGCGTCATAGAGGTCCTGGGCGGTCGTGATGCTCTGGGCCGCCGTTCGGACATTGTAATAGCTCGTCCAGACCTGAAGGACGACATCCTGCTCGACTTTCTTCATCTGGGCCTTGGCGTTCTCCGCGTCCGACTGGGCCTGGAGCACCTGGTAGGAATTGGTGAATCCCCGGAAGAGGGGGATGTCCAGGAGCACCGCGGCGCTGAGCGAATTGCTTTGGGCCGGCGTGCTGTAATACACGCGGCCGAGGCTGCCGTTGAAGACGAGAGTCGGAAGGCCGTCGGAACGCACGGTATTCACGTGAGCCTCGGCCCGGAGGGCGAGCGCCCGGGCGGCCGCGAGGTCGGGCCGTTTCGACTGCGCTTCGGCGATGTAATTTTCGATCGCCCCCGACGCCTGGTCGAGGGGCAGAGAGGCCGCCAGTTCGTCCGCGACCTCGAAGGGCGTGTTCGCCGGCAGGCCGACCGCGCTGGCCAAAGCCCCCTTGAGAGCCTGGAGCAGGCCCTGCGTCGAAACCAGGTTCAGTCGGACGCGGGAGTAAGCCGTCTTGGCCTGCAGGGTGTCGGCCAGGGTCGCGACCCCCGCGGCGTGGCGGGCGTTGGCCGCTTCCAGGTTCTTCTCGGCCTCCTTCAAGCTGGCGTCCTGCGCCTGGAGAAGGGCCTTGGCCGCGAGGTATTGATAGTAGTTCTGTTCGATCTGGAGGATGACGTTTTGGATGGCCGTGTTCTGCGTCCAGTTGGCCGCGGCCAGCGCCTGGCGGGCCTCCTCGTTGAGGCCTCCCCGCCCGCCGAAATCGAACAGGAGCCAGGTGAGGCCGGCCGTGGGAGTCAGGCTGCTGTAGTCGAAGACGAACCGGCCGCCGACCGCCGAACCGCTCGTCTTGGCCGCGTTCACGTCCACCGTGAGCTTGGGAAAGTAGGCTCCGCGAACGGCGCCCAGGGCCGCGGCCGCGGATCGGGCCGCTCCCCAGGCGATCCGGGTCTGCATGTTGTTGCCAAGCCCCAGATCGACGAGGTCGCTCAGGGTCCAGTGCTCGCGCGTGGCGTCGAGCCGGGCCGGAATCGAGACCGCCGGGGCTGCGACCGCCGGCGGCAGCGCGTCGGGCGGCGGAGTCCAGGCCGTTTGAGGAGAGGGCGCCGTGCGCGCCGCAAGGTTCTCCATGCGCACGCAGCCGGCGAATAGAAGCGGAAGCAGCAATATCGCCCAGAACTTCCCGGGACGCCCGTCGCGGATGGGCCGGGACGGCGGAAGATGGAAACCAAGGATTCCAAAAATTCGCATCTTGAACCTCTCCTTGCGAAAAACGCCTGCGAAATAGAGAATTCTATTCGCCTGCGAACAAAATGGCAATCCGGCAGATCGCCGACGGGCGCGAACCCGCCGTTGACGCCGTTTCCCGGCTCGGATATATTGGTCCCTCTCGGAACGGAGGCGACACGTGATCGGAGCGAATCCCTTCCTTGGCGTGGTCTTCCATTGGCTGGGCGGCCTGGCCTCGGGCAGCTTCTACGTCCCGTACCGCGGCGTCAAGAAGTGGGCCTGGGAAGTATACTGGCTGGTCGGCGGCTTCTTCAGCTGGATCATCGCCCCCTGGGTCCTGGCTTCGGTCCAGACCCGCGACCTTCTGGCCGTCCTTCAGGCGGCCCCCGCCGGGAGCCTGATCAAGGCTTACATCTTCGGCGCCCTGTGGGGCATCGGCGGCCTGACCTTCGGTCTGACCATGCGCTACCTCGGCATGTCGCTCGGCATGGGTGTCGCCCTGGGCTACTGCGCGGTCATCGGGACGCTCGTCCCGCCGATCTTTCACGGCGAATTCGGGAGTAAGGTCCTCGGCACGACCTCGGGGATCGTCATCCTGATCGGGATCGTCGTCTGCGTCCTGGGCATCGCCATCGCCGGCCTCGCCGGCATGTCCAAAGAGCGGGAGATGACCGAGGCGCAGAAGAAGGCCTCGATCAAGGAATTCAATTTCGGGAAAGGGATCCTCGTCGCCACGTTCTCGGGCGTCTTCAGCGCCTGCTTCGCCTTCGGCCTCGACGCGGCCGAGCCGATCGCCCGGCTCTCGGCCGAGCACGGCACATCGGCGCTCTGGGTGGGACTGCCCAAGCTCTGCGTCGTGCTCCTCGGCGGGTTCACCACGAATTTCATCTGGTGCCTGATCCTTAACGTCAAGAACAAGACGGGCTACCAGTATTTCAGCGCCCGGCTGCGCCGGGAGCCGCCGAAGCGCGTCGACGAGACGATCGTCGAAACCGCCGTCGAGGCCCCGGCCGAAGAGGTCGTCGAGCTTTTGCCGCGCGCGAACCGGACGCCGGGCGGTCGCGTGCCGATGCTCGGCAACTATCTTTTCAGCGCGCTGGCCGGCGTCACCTGGTATCTGCAATTCTTCTTTTACACGATGGGCGAGACTCAGATGGGCCAATACAAATTCTCGAGCTGGACGATCCACATGGCGAGCATCATCCTCTTCAGCTCGCTCTGGGGCATCGCCCTCAAGGAATGGAAGGGCGCGAGCGGACTGACCAAGACGCTCCTCGCCGTCGGGCTCGGAACGCTCGTTTACTCGACCCTCATCATCGGCTACGGCAACTACCTGGCGACGCTCGTCGGCGGCCGTTGAGCCGGGCGCGGACCGAAAGGAAAGGCCTATGCCCCACCGCGAGACCCTGACCCCGCGCGAGCGGATGCTGAAAGCCCTCAATCACGAGGTCCCCGACCGCGTGCCGATCGACCTCGGCGGCAACCAGAGCGGCATCCATAAGAACGCTTATCGGGCCCTGACCCACCGGCTCGACCTTCCTGAGGACGCGCCGATCATGGACGCCGTCCAGCAGCTCGCCCGGCCGAGCGAAGCGGTGCTCGAGCGCTTCCACGTGGATACGCGCTATGTCGCCGCCGGGCCCGCCGCCTCGTGGAAGGGTGGAATCGTCCAGGTGGAGCGCGACAGACGGCTCTGGCACGACCTCACCGACGAGTGGGGCGTGCGCTGGTCCATGCCCGACGACCAGGCGCTCTACATGGACATCACCCTTCACCCGCTCGCCGGCGCTTCGATCAAAGACCTCGCGGATTATCCCTGGCCCAAGGGCGACGATCCGAGCCGGTTCGCCGGCCTGCGCGATCGGGCCTTGGAGATCCGGAAGAACACGCCCTACGCCGTGGTCAATGGAATTTCGGGCGTCGTCTACGAGACGTGCTGGTATCTGCGCGGCCTCGAGCAGTGGTTCATCGACCTGAAGACCGACCCGGCCTTCTGCGCCGCGCTGCTCGACAAGACGCTCCGGTTCTGGCTCGACTGGTTCCGGCTATTCCTCAAAGAAGCGGGTGACGTCGTGGACGTGATCATGATCGGCGACGATCTCGGCGGCCAGAACGGGCCCCTCTTCGACCCGGCGATCTACCGGGATCTGGTCAAGCCGCGCCACGAGCGCCTCGTCTGGCACATCCGCGAGGGAACGAAAGCCAAAATTTGGTATCACACCTGCGGTTCGTGCCTGGCGGTCATCCCCGACCTCATCGACAACGGCATCCATATCCTCAACCCCGTCCAGACGACCGCCCGCGGAATGGAGCCCTCGGAATTGAAGCGCCGCTTCGGGCACGATCTCGTTTTCTGGGGGGGCGGCTGCGACTCGCAGCGCGTCCTGCCGCGCGGGACGCCGGCCGAGGTCGCGGAGAACGTCCGCGGGAACCTGGCCGCCTTCATGCCGGGCGGGGGCTACGTGTTCGCCAACGTGCACAA
>CABEBD010000058.1_pt1 | contig 13879 bp, 11 predicted proteins | sample 3132501 | NCBI WGS metagenome assembly CABEBD01 (sample SAMEA5534344, study PRJEB31848) | metagenome | biome: tundra; feature: field; material: soil | place: USA | collected 2013-05 | depth 0.45 m | reverse complement strand
CCCCCGGAGCGCGGGGGTTGACCCCTTGGCCGCATAGAGGGGCCGTGACCCGGCGAAGCGAAGATGATAGAATGATAGCCGTTCCCATGAAGAAATTCCGGGTCGGCCTCGACGCCTACAGCCTCAAGCCCCTGGACCTCGATCCGTTCGAGCTTCTCGACTGGGCGCTCATGAACGACGCCCGCGGCGTCCAGTTTTCCGAGCCGCCGCCGCAGTCCGGCGACCGCGGCTTCCTCCGGGAGCTGCGGGATTACGCCGCCCAGAACGGGCTCTATCTCGAATGGGGCGGCGGCGAGCACATCCCGCTCGATCTCGCGACCGGAGGCCCCAAGGACATCGCCACAACGAACCGCCGGGCCGCGGAACAGGCCGCCTTTCTCGGCGTCCGGACCGTCCGGTCGTGCTCGGGCGGGCTGATGCGCTGGAAGGAGGACGCCGTCCCGACCGAAGTCCTGCTCCAGGAGATGGCCCGCGGCCTGCGCGGGCAGGCGGCCATGCTCAAAGACCTCGGCGTCACCCTGGCGCTCGAGACGCACTTCGAATTCACGACGTTCGAGCTCCTCCGCCTGTTCGATATGATCGGCGCAGAGCCGGGAGGCCCGTTCGGCATCTGCCTGGATACCATGAACCTTCTAACGATGCTCGAGGAGCCCGTGGCCGCGACGCGCCGGGCCCTGCCCTGGGTCGTCACGACCCATATCAAGGACGGGGCCCTTGTCCTCGGGCCGGGCGGTCTCACCTCGTTCACGGCCGAGGCCGGCCGTGGCCTGGTCGATTTCGCCCGGATCCTCGAAGCGCTGTCCACGCTTCCGCGCGAAATCACGCTCTCGATCGAAGACCACGGCGGCGATTTCGCCATTCCCATCTTCGATCCCATGTTCCTGGCCAAATTCCCGGACCTGTCCGTCCCCGAGTTCGCGGACCTGCTGAGCATTGCCGCCCGGACCCAGGAGCGCATGCAACGCAAGACGCTCGCGGTCCTCGACCGGGCGCGCTGGCCCGAAGCCTGCGAACCCCGGGTCAAGCGGGACCTGCGGGCGATCCGGGCCGTCGTCGGGGCCTCGTGACCGGCCACGAGCGGTTCCGGTTCTGGACCGCGGAGGCGCTCCGGGAAAAGGTCCGCGCGCTCGGCCTCGAGCTCCCCTTCGCCGAGGACATCGGTCCCCTCCTTCGGCCCGGCGCGATCGCGGGCCGGACGGTCCCGAACCGCCTGGCCGTCCACCCCATGGAAGGCGCGGATGCGGGCCCGGACGGAGCGCCCGGCGAGTTGACCTTCCGCCGATACCGGAGGTTCGCCGCGGGCGGGGCGGGGCTCATCTGGTTCGAGGCGGCGGCCGTCGTCGAAACGGGAAGGTCCAACACCCATCAACTCCTGGTCCGGCCGGCTAACCTCGCCGCGTTCAAAAATCTGGTCGCGGAGACGCGCGAGGCCGCGGCCCGGACGGCGGGCCCCGGACCGGTCCTCGTCCTCCAGCTGACGCACGCCGGCCGGTTCGCCAAGCGCAATGGGAAACCCGCTCCCGTCGCCGCGCAGCGCAATCCCCATCTCGACCCGCTTCTGAAAACGGACGCGGAATTCCCCCTCATCTCCGACTCCGAACTCGACCGCCTCCAGGCCGGATTCGTCGAGGCTGCGGAAATCGCCGTCGAAGCCGGATTCGACGGCGTCGATCTCAAAGCCTGCCACGGCTACCTGGTCGGCGAGCTGCTCGCCGCCCGCGCCCGATCGGAAAGTCGATATGGAGGACCGCTCGAAAACCGGGCGCGCTTCCTGCTCGAAACGGCCGGCCGGATCAAGAAGCGCCTTCCGGCCTCGTTGCTCGCGGTCCGGCTGGGCGTGTGCGACGGGGTGCCCTCCCCCCATGGATTCGGCGGATCCGCGGACGATCCGGAGCGGCCCGACCTCGCGGAAGCCGCGTTCGTGGTCCGCGGACTCCGGGACCGCGGGCTCGACCTGTTGAACGTCACCCTCGGCATCCCGGCCTACAAACCGTATCTCGGCCGCCCGTTCGACCGGCCGGCGGTTGGTAACCCCCTCCCGGCCGAACACCCGCTGGCCAGCGTCGCCCGGCTGATCCGGGCGGTCTCGGCCATCCAAGGCCAATTTCCGGAGCTACCCGTCGTCGGTACCGGATACTCCTGGCTCCGTAGGTACTTTCCGAATGTGGCGGCCGGCGCGGTCGGAACGGGCCAAATTTTCATGGCGGGCCTGGGCCGGCTGGCCTTCGCCTATCCCGATTTCGCCGCGGATTTGAGGGACAAGGGCGCCCTGGACTCCCGAAAGATCTGCCTCGCTTGTTCCCATTGTTCCGAGCTCCTGCGCGCCGGCCGGCCGGCCGGATGCGTCGTCCGGGACAGCGGCCTGTACCGCGTGGCCTGACATGGGGATGTGTCGTTGCGAGCGAACGAAGTGAGCGAAGCAATCTCACTCTACTAGAGGATTGCTTCGTCGTCGCGCAAGAGCGCTCCTTCTCGCAATGACATTGTAATGACATCGTTGTTAAACGGGGCCCGTGTTTTCGGTATAATGGGACCCCACCGAAGAAGGAGACGGTCATGGCGAACATCAAGACGAAAAAAGGGATCATCGGGATCCTGACGGGAGGAGGCGACGTCCCCGGCCTCAACCCCGCGATCCGGGCGGTGACGCTCCGGGCCCTCCACGAGGGCTACGACGTCATCGGCATCCGCCGCGGATGGGCGGGCCTCATCGGGCTCCAGCGCGACGCGGCCGCCCCGAACGCGGAACACTACATCCACCTGACCGAGGAGATCGTCAACCTGATCGGCCGGACGGGCGGCACATTCCTCCACACGTCGCGCACGCGGCCGAGCCACGTGCCCGACGTGGCGGTCCCCGCCCACCTCCGCGACAAATACGCCGCCGGGTCGAACGACCTGACGGACGAGGTCCTGAAAAACCTCGACTTCCTGGGCATCGACTACCTCGTCCCCATCGGCGGGGACGACACGCTGAGCTACGCGGTCCATCTCCACCATAAGGGGGTCAAGGTCATCGGCATCCCGAAGACCATGGACGGGGACGTGCCCGGGACCGACTACTGCATCGGCTTCAGCACCTGCCTCACCCGGACGATCAGCCTGACCCATGCGCTCCGGACCACGGCCGGGTCGCATGAGCGGTTCCTGGTCATCGAGGTCTTCGGCCGCTATGCGGGCTTCACTGCCCTCCTGCCGACGATGGCCGGAGCGGCCAACCGCTGCGTCATCCCCGAATACCGCTTCAACATGGAGCGCCTCTGCGAGCTCCTGACCGCCGACCGGTCGACGAACCCCAGCCTCTATTCCGTCGTCCTCGTCTCCGAGGGGGCGACCTTCGACGACGGCGAGAGGGTGTATGCCAGCGAAGAGAAGGACATGTACGGCCACCGGAAGCTCGGGGGCGTGGGCGACGTCATCTCCCACCACCTCCAGGAGCTCTCGCCGAAGTTCAACCGCGGCCACCGGATCAACGCCATCAGCCAGCGGCTGAGCTACATGGTCCGCTGCGGCGACCCCGACGCCTTCGATTCGCTCGTCCCGATGGCCTACGGGAACATCGCTTTCGATCTGATCATGGAGAACAAGGCGGGGCGGATGGTCTGCCTCCGGAACGGCGAATACGACAACGTCCCCATCGAAATCGTGACCAGCCAGAAGAAGGTCGTGGATATCGACAAGTACTACGACCCCGTCCGCCTGCGGCCTCTTTACAAAAGCTTCACCCACAAGCCGTTCTTCATCGTCACCAGCGACTGACATGAAAACCGGCCGGGTCGCGATCGAGGGACTGCGGATCCCGGTCCATTCCCTGAATACGCTCGTCGTCGGGAGCGGGGCCGCCGCCCTCAACGCCGCGGTTTCCCTCCACGACCGCGGGCAGCGCGACATCGCCGTCGTGACCGAGGACTTCGAGGGCGGGACGTCGTTCAATGCGGGCTCGGACAAGCAGACCTACTACAAACTCTCGCTCGCCGGCGGGACGGCCGATTCGCCCCGGGCCATGGCCGAAGATCTCTTCCGGGGCGGCTGCATGCACGGCGACATCGCCCTTTGCGAAGCGCAGGGATCGGCCGCGGCCTTCTACCATCTCGTCGGGCTAGGCGTGCCGTTTCCCCACGACCGCTGGGGCGGCTACGCGGGCTACAAGACCGACCACGACCCTCACCAGAGGGCTACGTCGGCCGGCCCGCTGACGTCGCGGATGATGGTCCAAGCCCTGGCCGCCGAGCTCCGGCGGAAGCGCGTCCGGGTGTTCGGCGGCCATCCCGTCGTCGGCCTGCTCACGGCGGACGAGGGCGGGGCAAAGCGGGTCATCGGAGCGCTCGCCCTCGACCGGAACCGGAGCCGGGGAAAACAGCCGGCCTTCGTCCTCTTCAACGCCGTGAACATCGTCCTGGGGACGGGCGGACCGGCGGGGATCTACTCCGCATCGGTCTATCCCAGGAGCCAGACGGGTTCGCACGGACTGGCCTTCGAAATCGGGGCCGCCGGGCAGAACCTGACCGAATCCCAGTTCGGCCTCGCCTCGCTCGCCTTCCGCTGGAACCTGTCGGGGACCTATCAGCAGGTCATTCCCCGCTACTTCTCGACGGACCGGAACGGCGGCGACGAGCGGGAATTCCTGAACGAACATTTTCCCGACATGGGGCGGCTCGCGACGGCGATTTTCCTCAAGGGCTATCAATGGCCCTTCGACCCCCGGAAAGTCGCCGATCACGGATCGTCCCTGATCGATATCCTCGTCTATCGCGAGACCGTGGTGGCCGGGCGCCGGGCTTATCTCGACTTCCGGCGCAACCCGAGCGGCGGCGGAACGTTCGGCGATTTTTCCCTGGACCGCATCGGCCCCGAAGCCCGTTCCTACCTCGAAAAATCGGGCGCTCTCCAATCCACGCCCATCGAGCGCCTCCGGAAAATGAACCCGCCGGCGATCGAGATCTACCGGGGCCACGGCATCGACCTCGCAGCCGGGCCGCTCGAAATCGCGATCTGCGCCCAACACAACAACGGCGGCTTCAAAGGCGGAATTTGGTGGGAATCGAACATCGCCCACCTGTTCCCCGTCGGCGAGGTCAACGGCTCCCACGGGGTGTATCGGCCCGGCGGTTCGGCCCTGAATTCCGGGCAGGTCGGGAGCCTGCGGGCGGCCCAATACATCGCCGCGCGATACGGAGGGAAGCCGCTCTCCAAAAGCGAGTTCCTCGCGGCCGCGGGAGACCGAATCCGGGAAAAGATCAGCCTCGCCCGGCAGATGCTCGCCGGCGCCGCGGCCGGCGCCGGAACAGGCGAGAAGGCCCGCCGCGAACTCCGGGAGCGGATGTCGCGGTACGGCGCCCATATCCGCGACCCGAAGACGATCGGCCGGGAGGCGGGAAAAGCCTGGGCGCAGTTCGCCCGGCTGAAAAGGTCGCTCCAAGTGAAATCGGCCGCAGACCTGGCCGAGGGCTTCAAGACCCTCGACCTCTGCCTGACCCACGCCGTCTATCTCGAGGCGATCAAGGAATACCTGGCCAAGGGCGGGGCGAGCCGCGGCTCCTATCTCGTCCTCGACCCGGCCGGCGCGCTGCGTTGCCCCGGGCTCGGCGGCGAATGGGCGTTCGCCCTCGCCGCTCCGGAGTCCTTCGTCAACAAAAAAATCATGGAGATCGCGATCGACGAAAAAGGCAGGGTCCCGACCGAATGGGTGGACATCCGGCCCATCCCGCCGGATGAGGCCTGGTTCGAGACCGTCTGGGACGATTTCCGGAACGACCGGATTATCCGGTAGCCGGAGAGGAGACCGCCATGCATGAGAAACCTGTGGCGCTCGTCACGGGGGCCGGCCGCGGCATCGGCCGGGGGATCGCCTTAGAGCTCGTTCGGGAGGGATTTGCGGTCGCCGGGTGCGATATCGTCTTCGAGCCCGGGAACGCGGCGTCCGGATTGTTCGAGGCGAAAGCGGCCGTGGAGAGTCTCGGCGGCGAATTCCTTCCCGTCCGGGCCGATATCGCCTCGCTCGATGGGCATGAGGCGCTCCTCGACGCGGTGCGGGAGCGATACGGCCGGCTCGACCTGCTGGTGAACAACGCCGGGGTCGCGCCGAAAGTCCGGCTGGACGTCCTCGAAACGACCCCGGAGAGCTTCGACCGTCTCATGGACATCAACCTGAGAGGAGCGTTTTTCCTGACCCAGAAGGCCGCCCGCCTCATGATCGAGGAGAAAAAGACGGCCCCGGACCGGAGGCCGGCCATCGTCTTCATCAGCTCGGTTTCCGCCCGGGTCTCCTCCCCCTCCCGGGCCGAATACTGCATTTCCAAGGCCGGACTGAGCATGGCCGCGAAGGTCTTCGCCGACCGGTTGGCCGAATTCGGGATCATGGTCTACGAGGTCCGGCCGGGCATCATCCGGACGGACATGACCGCGGCCGTGAAGGAGGAATACGACGGGCTGATCGCCGGCGGGCTCGTGCCCCAGAAGCGCTGGGGCTTTCCGGAAGACGTCGGGAAGGCCGTGGCCGCCCTGGCCAAGGGCTCGTTCCCCTATTCGACGGGCCTGGTCCTCGAGGTCAGCGGCGGGATGGACATCGCCCGGCTCTAGCCCGGCCGGCAACTTCTTTCCCCCTAAGACGTATCTATGGTATATATTTAAATTTTCTCAGTTTGGAAGGAGGGACAGATGTCTGAACGCCGCTATCACAGCCACCAGGGACGGATCTTCTGGGGACTCATTCTCGTCGTCATCGGGGTCCTTTTTCTGCTCGACCGCCTCGGCGGGTTCGATTTCGGGTATTTGATCTCGACGTACTGGCCCGTGATCATCATGATCCTCGGGCTCTCCATCCTGATCGGCAACGGCTTCCGACGTCCCGGGGCGGGGCTGTTCTTCATCGTCCTGGGCGGATTTTTCCTCCTGCGAGAACTCAACGTCCTCGAATACAACGCCTGGGAATACGTCTGGCCGGCCCTGATCATCCTCGTGGGTCTCGGTCTCCTGCTCCGTCCGGCGTTTCGCCGGTCGGGCGGCGCGGACGGGAACATCCCGGAGATCCGGGAAAATGACGTCGACATGTCGTGCATCCTGGGAGGCATGAAGCGCCGCATCGAGTCCCAGAGCTTCCGCGGGGGCCACGTCACGGCGATCTTGGGCGGCCTGGAACTCGATTTCCGGGGCGCGGGCCTCGACGGCGGGAAAGCGACGCTCGACGCCACGGCGATCATGGGCGGCGTGGACATCCTCGTCCCGCGCGACTGGAAGGTCGTCCTCGCCGGCACCCCGATTCTTGGCGGCTTCGAGGACAAGCATACGACCGTCTCGGATGCCGCGGCCAAGGCCACGCTCTATGTGAAGGGCACGGCGATCATGGGCGGAATCACGATCAAAGACTGACGCTCCGGCTTTTGTTTTCCATAGATCATTAAGAGAGAGGGGAACGTCCAAATGAAAAAGCTATTCCTATGGGTCCTGGCCGTTTTCATTACGCTCGGCGCGGCCGTCTACCAGCGGCTGACCGGGCCGACCTATCCCGCGAGCGGCCAGGCGACCATCGACGGCCAAACCGTCAAAGCCCGCCTCCTCCGCAGCGCCGAAAACGTCGCGGATTGCGAGATCATGATCCGGGGGACCGGGGCGCTCGAAGGCTATCTCGAATACATGCGCTACAAGACCCAGGACCCCTGGACGAAAGTCCCCCTTGAGCACAAGCAGGGCGGGCTCGCGGGGAGCCTCCCCAAACAACCCGCCGCCGGGAAGCTGGCCTATAAGGTCACGCTGGTCAGCGGTGACAAGGAAGCCGCCCTCAACGGCGACAAGCCCGTCGTCATCCGGTTCAAGGGCCCTGTCCCCGGTTGGGTTCTCATTCCCCATGTGATCATCATGTTCCTGGCCATGCTCCTATCCACGGTCGCCGGGCTGTCCGCCTTCGGCAAAATGAAAGAGTGGCCGACGTTCAAATTCGGGCCGGCCCTCGTCCTGCTCGTGCTGGGCCTCGGGTCCGCCTACCTGATCTTCAAGCTGGTCGGCATCCCCAAAATCATGGGGACGAACCTGCTCTGGCTGTGCATCCCGGTGTCCATCGGGATCGGGGCGCTGCTCGCCGCGATTCCCCTGAAAGCCGACCATCGGACGTTCGCCAAATGGACGGCGGTCGTGCTCTTCATCGGGGGGTTCATCCTCGGTCCGCTCGTCCAGAAGTTCAGCTTCGGCGTGCTCTGGTCGGGCTTCCCTCTCGGCTTCGACCTCACCGACAACAAGACGTTCATCGCCATGGTGGGCTGGATCGCCGTCCTTTTTCTGATGCGCAAGGGGAAGCAGGCCCGGATCTGGACCGTCCTCGCGGCGGTGCTGCTCATGGTCGTCTATTCCATCCCCCACAGCGTGCTGGGATCCGAACTCGACTACTCGAAGCTGACGCCGCCGGCGAAGATCAATATTCCATAGAAGAAAAAGAAGAAGAATAGGGAGCCGTCCTAATTGCGAAGTCATTAGGACGATCCCCTTTTTGTTTATTTCAGGGTGAAGGTCACCGTCACCGTGAACGTCACCGAGATCGGCTTGCCGTTGATGATCGGAGGCTCATAGACCCACTGCCTTACGGCATCGAGCGCGGCCTGGTCGAGGAGCGGAATCGACCGCAAGATCTTGATGTCGCGGACCCGTCCGTAGATGTCGGTCGTGACTTCGAGGATGACCGTTCCTTCAACTTGAGATTGACGCGCGACCGGCGGATAAACCGGATCCACCTGCTTGATCAGCTTCGGCCCTTTGACGTCGCCGGCAATTTTGAGGGGCTCGCCTTCTTTGGCTGGCGGCGCTGACTTGCCCTCGCCCCCGTCCAGCGTAAACCTGACCGTGACGGTGAAGATCACGCCCCGCGGCTTGCCGTTGATCATCAGCGGTTCGTAGATCCATTGCCGGACGGCGTCGATCGCCGCCTGGTCGAGGAGAGAGATGGACCGGAGGATCTTGGCGTTTTGAACGCGGCCGTAAACATCGGTCTCGGCCTCCAGTATAACGACGCCCTCGACTCTGGCTTGGCGGGCGATTTCGGGATAGCGGGGATCGACCTGCTTGATCAGCCGGGGCGGCTTGATCTCGCCGACGGCCCGCACCGGGCCTTCTGCGGGGATGATATAGGGCGTCGCTTCGGTGCCAAGGCCCGGCAAATAAGCGGCCTGCTTCCAGCCTGTCACCCTGAACGACAGAAAATACGTGTTCCCCTTCGTGTCTTCGAAGCCGAAGACGGTGATGTTTCGCTCGGGGATGGAGAATTCCGTGTCGAGCAGGTTGACCTTTGCCTTTTCGCCTTGTTCGTTCACCTCGATCCGGAACGTCAGCTTGCGGAGAACGTCCACCGGCGTGATGAGGATGAGATACTCCAGCCCATCCAGCCGGAAAATATGGAACTGCTTATCCCGTTCGTTCCGCTTCCATGAGAAGTCCGCTTCGGTCAGGAGCTTGACGTCCTGATAGTTGAACGTCTTCTGGATCTGTTTCATCTCCTCGGCCAGGTCGTACTCGGTTTTGATCGTGGCCGTCAAGCTGTACTTGAGATACGAAGAAGTGACGGCCTTGACCGGCTCCCCGGCACCTTTCCCGGGAACTTCGAAAATTCGCATCTTCATGGTCCAGGAAGGAGCGGCCGGCGCCGGATTGGTCGCCTCAGGGAGCTTGGTCTGGGCCGCCGGCATAAGGACTATCCCTGCAAGAAGCAAGCACGTCCCGAAGAATAATTTTCCCCTCATATGCATTTGATACCTCCTCAGATGTTTTTGCCCGCCCAGACGATGACGACGTCCGAGTCGTGGGGCTTGAAAATGAACGTATGGGCCGGCTCATTGTCGATCCGGACATAATGGATCCGAACCTGGTCCGGCTCGGATTCGGCCGCCCCGACGGCGCCGGCCGCGTAAGGCGCGGGCGCTGGGGTTTGCAGGAAACGGACAAGCGCGATCGTCAAGACGACGGCCAGGGCCGTCCCGAATACCGCCGCGGCCCAGCGCCAGGCCCAGCGTTTCGGAGCAGGAACGGGCTCGGCAGGGCGCGCTATCCCGGCCAGTGGAGCCGTTGCCGCGATCTCGCAGCCGCCGATCCGGTCCGCGATCGCCGGCCAGAATCCGCCGGGGATGCCCGCATCCTCGCTCCGGACAAGGATGCGCCGGGCTTCTTCGCGGCTTGCCAGCCGGCGGCGGCAGGCGGGGCAATTCTCTATATGGCCGCGGAGGAGCGCATCCTTCCAGGCATCGAACGGCAGGACGCGAAAAAGTAAACCGACGAGGTCAGCGTGCCGCATGGCTTTTCTCCAATATAAGTTTGATCTTCTTCCGGGCATTGAATAGCGTGACGCGGGACGTGGAGGCCGAACAGCCGAGTACGTCCGCGATTTCGACCGCGGTAAAACCTTCGTTGGCCCAGAGGCAAAGGGCGGTCCTCTCCTTGGGGCTCAACCGGCTGAGTATGTTCTCGGGCAGCTCCCGATCCCGCAGCGGCGGCGCCATCTCGCCCGAGGTTTTCAGGGGAGTCTCGTGCCGGACCCGGGCGAACGCGTTTTGAAATCTCCGCTTCCGTTTCAGAAGATCGAGGCACTTGCGGTAGAGGATGGTGAACAGCCACGTCCGGAAGCTCCGGCGCGGATCGAATTGGGCCAGGTTCCGGTAGGCCTGGACAAAGGCTTCCTGGCAGATGTCCTCGGCGTCCTGGCGGTTCCGCAGGACGTTCATGGCCATGGCCAAAGCCGGTCCTTGATAGCGGTCCACAATGTCACGAAATTCCTCCACGGCGTCCGCGACGACCGGGTCGGCCGGGGCCCCGGGCTTTGTTGCCTGGGGGTCCGCTTCCGCTGCACTCGCCCGTGGATAAGAACCACGGGCGAGTGGCGAGCCGGAGGCTCGCCCCTTGGCCCCGCCCCGCAGGCAGGCCGCGATGATTTCATTGTCGTCCATGGGTTCAGCGGTTCCCGTTCTCGTACTATGATACGCCGGAAGGGGCATGAGTGTTTAGATTGAGGAGATGAATAAGTGGCCAGCCCTATTTTTTAAAAAATGGGATCGGCCCCTTTTATTGCTTGATCTGCTTCAGGAGGGCCTCGGCCCTTTCTTTTGTCTGGAGATGGGCGGCGGCGCGGCTGGCCAGGTCCGCGGCCTTGGCCATCAGCCCTGGGTCCTTGGTATTGAAGTAACTCGCCGCCGCATTGTAGAACGCCGTGGCCTTGGTGGCCTGGGTGATCTTCAACTGCTGGTCCTTCTTGGCCAGGAGCCGGGCCTTGCGTTCCTCGCTCAACGTGGATTTCTTGATCTGATCGATCTTATCGGCGATCGCTCCCTCGTTGCGTTCGAAGACGCGGGCGGACGTCTCGTAGTAGCCCGCCGACTCCTTCCACATCTCCTTCTGGGCATAGAGCCGGCCCAGGCCGAAGAGGGCTTCGGTATTCGCGCCGTTGTATCTCAACGCCTCCAGGAACTCCTTCTCGGCCTTGGCGAGCTCGCCGCGGTCAAAGGCGATCGTCCCGGAGAGTCCGTAGACTTCGCTGTTCGTCGGGAGGCGGGGCTTGGACTGCTCGATTTCGGCTTCGGCCTTCGCGTCGTCTTTCAGGGCATGGTAATTCCAGGCGAGCCAATAATGGCTTTCGCCGAGCATATAGAACTGGAGCTCCACGATCTTGGCCAAGGGCACCAGGGCCTCGGTATATCGGCCCATGGTGCTCAGGCAGATTCCTTTCCCTAGGAGCGCGTCGCGATATTGAGGCGAGAGGGCGATGGTCCGATCGTAGAACTCGAGGCTCTTCTCGAATTCCTCGGTCGCCAGGTAGATGCTTCCCAGGTAGATGGTCGCTTGAGGCGACTCGGGCAGGCCTTCGTAGGCCTTGAGGAAATTTTTCTCCGCTTCGAGGAGCGTCTGGGCGCCGATCGCAAGCTCGCCCAGATTGTAGTAGGCCTCGTAGAATTCCGGCTCCGCCTGGATGAGCGCCTGCAACGCGTCCGGGTTCGATCGGGGATAGATCGCGTTCTTGTACTTCATCAACACCGACTGCGGATAGCGGGCCAGCAGGTCGGCGACGAACTCGTCTTTCTTTTCGGCGTACAGGCCGTATCCGGTGAAGAAGGCCACGTACAGATACGCGTAGTAATCGTCCGCGAGCGCCTTCGTCCGGAGGTCGGCCTGGACCTGTTTCAGGACATCGTCATAGAGCCGCTTGACCGCGACGGGATTGATGTCCTGCATGATGCCCCGCGTCCGCGTGGCCAGGGCGTCCGCGACGTCGAACAGGGGCATCATCGATTGGAGACCGGGATTCTCCCGGATGAAGGCCGCGGCCTTCGGATAATCCGTCGGGTTAAGGATCCCGACCTCGCGTTCCCGGATCATCATCAGAAGGAGCGTCCGGAGATACGCCGAAGCGATCCGGGGACGAAAGGCGGGCTGGGCGTAGAGCTCCTGATAAGCACGGAGGGCGTTCTTGAAGCCGACGTAGCAGCCGCGGGCGGCCTGGGCGGCGGCGTCCGCGATCTTCAATTGGATTTCGGGCGGAGGGCCGGTTTCGATCCTCGCCGCCGGAGCGCAGGCCGCCGCCAAAATAATTCCGGCCGCAGCAGTGATCGCCGCCCAAAACGGGAACGCCGCGGTCCGCGGCTGAAGATACGTTCGCATGGAGGCCTCGCTTATCGCGGGTCAATATTTTACACCCGGGGAATCCCCGGTTGCACCCTATTTTCTGAATACGCCGCACCACCCTCCAATGTTTAGATGGGAGGCAGGGCGGCCAGGGTCTTCCCCTCCGAGTTGACTATCACCGAAAGAGGTACGAAAATAGATTTTTCGAGGAGGTCCCATGAACAAAAAAAACATCATGTTGTTCGTCATCGTATCCCTGATGCTTTTTGGGCTATACGCCGGCGCCCAGAACCCGCCGCAGGCCCCGCCCCAGGCCAAAGACGAAAAAGCCGCGATCAAAACCCCGCGGCCGATCGAGCTCAACGACATCCTAGCCTGGAAATCGATCCGAGGCGCGGTCCTCTCCCCCGACGGACAGTGGTTCGCCTACCTCGTTTCGCCCCAGGAAGGCGACGGCGAAATAACCGTCCGCCAGACGAAGGGGACGAAAGAATATAAATTTCCCGCGGGCGAAGTCCGGATGGGCATGATGGCCTTTTCCGACGATGGCAAGTTCTTCGCCTTCATGATCTATCCTACGGCCAAGGACGCCAAGCAGCTCCGGCGCGAGCGCAAAACCGTGGAGGGGAGCGCCAAGGCCGCCCTGCTCGATCTGGCCACGGGAGTGAAGGTCGAGTACGAAAAGATCAAGAGTTTCGCCTTCTCCAAGGAGAACCCTTCCTGGCTGGCCCTCCTCAAACTCGCGCCCGAAGGACAAGCCCGGGAGAAGGACAAATGGTCGGGCTCCGACCTCGTCCTCCGCGAGCTCGCCTCCAGCAAGGAGCTCACGGTCGGCAACGTGGCCGAGTTCGCCTTCGACAAGAAAGGCCGGTGGCTGGCCATGGCTATCGACGCCTACGGCCTGACGGGCAACGGCCTCGAGCTCCGGAACATGGCCACGGGCGTCATCTCCTCGCTCGACAACGACAAGGCCAACTACAAGAGCCTCACCTGGACCGAGAAGGGCGAGGCCCTCGCCTGCCTCAAAGGCAAGGAGGAGAAAGGCTTCGAGGACAAATTCTATAGCGTTCTCGGCTTCACGGGCTTCTCCCCCGCCTCGGGCCAGGCCGCCCCAGCCGGCCCGCAGAAGACCGCCTACGATCCCAAGGACGACAAGTCCTTCCCCAAAGGCATGACCCTCAGCCCCAACCGGGCGCCCCAGTGGACCGAGGACCTGGACGCCCTCCTCTTCGGCATCTTCGAGCCCAAGAAGAAAGAGGAAGGCGCCCGCGGCGCCGGCGCGCCCGAGGCC
>CABEBD010000055.1_pt1 | contig 14047 bp, 11 predicted proteins | sample 3132501 | NCBI WGS metagenome assembly CABEBD01 (sample SAMEA5534344, study PRJEB31848) | metagenome | biome: tundra; feature: field; material: soil | place: USA | collected 2013-05 | depth 0.45 m | reverse complement strand
ACGCCCCTCAAGCCGGGAACGGTCCTCGTCGAGACCGACAAGATCATGTCGCCGGAGATGGTCCAGGACGCCGTCAACCGCCTCGGCCAATTCCCCCTCATCCGGGCCTACATCGGCGGCGCGTCCTACGAGAAACGCAGCGTGCCGGTCCTCGAGATCTTCAAGCCCCTGGGCGACGCCGTCTCCGTGCCGCGGCTCATCGCCCAAAAGCCGACGCTGTTCCTCAGCGGCCGCCAGCACGCCAACGAGGTGTCCTCGACGAACTACATCCTGAAGCTCGCCGAGCTCCTCGCCGCGGACAAAGCCTACCAGGAGTATACGAACAAGATCAATTTTGTGTTCGAGCCGATGGAAAACCCCGACGGGGCCGCCCTGGCCTACGACCTCCAGAAGCTCACCCCGTTCCACAGCCTGCACGCCGGCCGCTACGGCGCCCTGGGCATGGACGTGGGCTCGATGGTCGGCTCGTCGCGGCCGCTCCTCCCCGAAGCGTCCGTCCGCCGGAACCTCAACGCGAAATGGGCCCCCGACGTCTATCTCAATCTCCACGGCTATCCGTCCCACGAATGGGTCCAGCAGTTCTCCAATTATTCCCCGTACCTGTTCCGGGAATACTGGATCCCCAAAGGCTGGTTCGCCTTCTATCGGGCCCTCACCCTGCCGATCTACGGGGCCTACAAGGAAGCGGGCGAAGACCTTAAATCTTTCATCATCAATGAGATGCAGGCCGATCCGAAGATCAAGGACTCGAACCGGAAGTTCTACGACCGCTATTACCGCTGGGCGACCCGGTGGCAGCCGCACACCGACATACTCGAGCTCTATGGTGGGCTGAACCTCTACGCCAAGCGGCGCTCGTCCACGGAGAGCCGCCTCTCGCCGCGGACGCAGACGACGTTCGTCGAGGAGACGCCCGAGCTGATGGATGAGACGGCCCGCGGCGCGTGGCTCGATTTCCTCTCCATGCAGGGCATCACGTACCTCCGGGCCCACCTCAAGTATCTGTCCCAGGCAAGGTACGAGACCGTCCGGGTGGAGGAGGAAAGCGGGGAGCGGATCCGCATCCAGTACCTGAGAGGCCGGCCAGGCGCCATCAAAAAATAGCGGCGCGGGTGGCGCGGCGCGAGCCCCGGTCGCTCGAAGCGGCGGGGGCCCACGGTTTGGGGGTGAGCCGCGAGAGCGACTGGGGCGGGAGCCGCGCTACCCCTCACATTATAAGGCGAGCGCGGCGTGGATGTTCGCCAGCCCCTTCGCCAGCACGTCCGGCGGGACGCCGAAGCCGAGCCGGAAATGCCGCGGCGCTTCGAAGTACCCGCCGGGAACGATCGAGGTGTCGTATTTTCTCATGAGGACATCGGCCAGCCCGTTCCCGTCGAGCGGACCCTCGACCCTCGGAAAGGCGAGGATCCCTGCGGGCGGCTCGACCCAGGAGAGTCGCGACTCGCTCGCCACGAAATCCCGGACCATCCGGCGGTTGGCTTCGAAGAGGGCCCGGTTCCGCCCCCGGATCGCGTCGAGATGCGGGAACAGGCGGGCCGCGATCTGCTCGGCGATGAAGACGTGGACCACGAAGAGGTGGTCCACCAGGCGGCGGAGCTTTCGGGCGAGCGGCGCCGGGGCGAGGATCCAGCCGCAGCGCAGCCCCGACAGCCCGTAGACCTTGGTCAGGCTGGAGGCGGTGAAGATGTTGTCCGCCACGCCGAAGGACGTCCGGCTATGGGCCGCGTCCATGTAATCCAGATATATCTCGTCGACGAAGACCATCGCTCCCTTCCTCCGGGCCCCTTCGGCCAGGGCCCGGATATGGTCCCGGGGCAGGAACGTCCCGCTCGGATTGTGGAGGTTCGTCATCAAGACGAGCTTCGTCCCGTCGGGGACCGAAGCCTCGAAGTCCCGGAGATCGAGGCCGTAGCCGTTTTCGAACCGCCGCTCCCAGCGGTGGATTTCCGCGCCCATCGCCCGGGCGCACGAGAGGAGCGGCTCGTAGCCAGGCTTCTCGACAACGACCCGGTCCCCTTTCTCGAGGAGGGCGGCGCAGGCCAGGAAGACGGCCTCGGACGCGCCGAGCGAAGGCACGACGGCGTCCGGCACGGTCCCCGACCGGGACGCGATCGCTTCGAGGAGGGGCGGATATCCATAGGGATGGTCCCCGTTGATATCGCAGCCGTCGAGGCCGATGGGCAGGTCTTTGAGCGACAGCCCGGTCACGCCGCTCTGGCTGAGATTCACCGCGGCCGCGCTCCGAAGCTTGGCCCATTCCATGTATTCTACCGATCTAAATTCCATGCGGGGTCCTTTCTTTCCAGAGGAAATGGTAGAGGGGCAGGCCGGCCAGGATGATCCCCGACCCGATCAGGGACTTGCCCGGCGAGGCGATGAAGACGTTCGCCACGACCGCGGCCGAGATGACGAAGAACGCGAGAGGGACGACGGGATACCCCCAGGCCCGGTAGGGCCGCGGCGCGTCGGGCAGCTTCCGGCGGAGGACGATGAGGGCCAGGGCCGTGAGCCCGAAGAAGATCCAGTCGCCGAACGTCACGTATTGCAGGAGTTGGCCGTAGGTGTTGGACAGCAGGAGGACCGACGCCCAGGCGGACTGGAGGACAATCGCGGCGACGGGCGTCCCGAACCGCGGATGGACCTTCGCCGCCCGCGGGAAAAAGGCCCCCCGCCCGGCCATCACCTGGACCACGCGGGCCCCGGTCAGGATGAAGACGTTGGTGATGCCGAACGTCGAAACGATGATCGCCAGGGAGATGAACTTCGCCCCGACCGGACCGACCATGGCCTGGAGCGCGTCGGAGGCGAGCTTGGTCGAAGACGCGATTCCCGCGAGAGGCAGGGCTTTGACGTAGACGACGTTGCTGAGCACATAAATGGCCACGACCAGGCTGACGCCCGAAATGATGGCCAAGGGCAGCGTCCGGGCCGGGTTCTTCACCTCGCCCGCGACGAAGTTGAGGTTCTGCCAGCCGCCGTAGGAAAAAAGGGCCGGCATCAGGGCCAGCCCCATGGCGCTCAAGATTTTGAGGTCCACCCCGCCGGGGAAAAGCGGCCCCAGGCTCAGGTCCGGGGCCTTGAACCAGAAAATGCCGATCGCGATGAGGGCCAAGAGGGCCAGGATCTTGAGCGTGGTGAAGACGTTCTGGACGACGCTCCCCGGCCGGATCCCGAGGATGTTGACGATCGAAAGCGTCCAGAGGATCCCCGCGGCCAGGAGGCGCGTCGCGCCGTCCGACATCGGGAGGAACGCGCCGATGAACCGGGCGCACGTGGTCGACACGGCGGCGATGGCCCCGGTCTGGATCGTGGTGAACAGCGTCCAGCCGAAAAGAAAGCCGAGTCCGGGCGCGAAGGCCCGCTCCATGTAGATGTACTGACCGCCCGACTGGGGGAAGAGCGCGCCGAGCTCGGCGAAGCAGAGCCCGCCCAGGAACGCCACGACGCCGCCGAACGCCCAGACGAAGAGGAGCTGCGACGAGGTCGTGAGGAAGCGGGCGCTCTCGGCCGGGTTCATGAAGATCCCCGAGCCGATCATCGCCCCGCTGGCGATCATGGCCGCGTCGAAGAGGTTGAGTTTCCGGGTCGCGGCCGGGCTGCGGCTCATGAGGGCTTCCTCGGGTGGCTGGTCATGAGGCCTTATTTTATCCTTGGCCGGTCCCAAAGAAAATACAATTCTTCGAAGCGCTTCCGGAAACTCCGGCGAGGAGGCCCGGACTCGAAAAGATTGGGAAAATCCCGGGCATTTCGTTACAATGGAAGGGTCGAACGCGGACTGTCATCAGGAGGATCTCATGAAAAAAGCCGTCACCCTCGCCCTCGCAGGATTGTTCCTTTTCACCGCCGTCTCCGCCGTCGGGCAAGCCCAGACCGCCAAAGAAGTCTTGGACAAGATGGTCCAGGCCCAGGGAGGGCGCGCGGCTCTCGAGGCGGTCAAGGACACCACGATCTCCGGCACGATTGAGATGGTCCAATTCGGGATGAGCGGCGGCATCACGATGTCCATGAAAGAGCCGGACAAGATGCGGCTGGACATCGACATCATGGGGACGGTCATTTCCCAGGCCTTCGACGGCGAGAAGGCCTGGATGGTCAATCCCCAGGCGGGCGGCACCCAGGAGATGGACGCCAAGCAGACCGCAGATTTCCGGCGCCAAGCCCTCGGGAACGACTCGGTGCTCAACCCCGAAAAATACGGCATCACCTATGCCCTCAAACCGAAGGAGAAGATCCAGGACAAGGACTATCTCGTCCTCGAGCAGAGCTACAAGGACGGCGAAAAGGTCACCCTCTATATCGATCCGGCCACGTACCTCCTCTACAAATCCCGGGGCAAGGCCACGGACCAGAACGGGGCCGAGGTCGAGTCCGAGACGATCATGTCGGACTATCGGAAGGAGGGCGGGCTGATGGTCCCCCACGCCATGACCGTCATCCAGGGCGGGGGGGAATTCATGCGGATGACGTTCACGAAGATCGCCACTAACTCGGGGATCGAGGACGGCTATTTCAAGATTGCGAAATAGGGCGGGCCTCCCGGATCAGGTCGCGTCGATTTCCCGGAGCACGTCGTAGGCGAGGCGGAGGGCCCGGAGCCCCTCCTCGCCGCTGACCTTCCCCGTCCGGCCTTCGACCTGGCAGCGGAGGAAATTCTCGAGTTCCTTCTTCAGGGGCTCTTCCTTTTTCGTCTTCAGGGTCTTGATGTCCGTCTGCCGGCCGCTTAGCGGGAAGACCTTGACCTCCTGGTCGATGTAGTCGATCGAATAATAGGATGTCGGCTCGAAGATCCGGAGCTTCCGGACCTTGCCCTGATGGACGCGGCTGGCGGTCAGGGTGGCGACGCACCCGCCCTTGAACTCGAGGCGGGCGTTGGCGATATCGATCTTCTCGGAGAGGACGTGGATGCCCGAGGAGCGGATGACGCTCACCTCGTCCTTGATCAGGGCCAGGATGATGTCGAGGTCGTGGATCATGAGGTCCAGGACGACGTCGACGTCAAGCGAGCGGGCCGAGAATGAGCCCAGCCGCTGGACCTCGATGAACTTCGGGTCGGAGATCATGTTCTCCACGGCCTCGACCGCCGGGTTGAAGCGCTCGAGGTGGCCAACCTGGAGGATCAGGCCGTTCTTCCGGGCCATGTCCACGAGCTGCTCGGCCTGCTCGATCGTCTCGGTGATGGGCTTCTCGACGAGCACGTGCTTGCCGTGCTGGAGGAGCTTCATGGCGACCTGGAAGTGCTCGGAGGTCGGCGTGGCCACGATCCCGGCGTCGATCTCGTCGAGCATGTCCTCGAAGTTCTGGTAGTAGTTGACGCCGTGGCGGTTCCCGATCTCGAGGGCCTTCTTGAAATCGATGTCGGCCACGGCCTTGAGATCAGCCTCCTCGAGGTACGAGGCGATCCGGGCATGCTGCATGCCCAGGTACCCGACGCCGATGATCCCGACCTTGACGTTATCCATGCGAACTCCTCATTCCCGGGCCAGGACTGCGATCCCGTTCGCGTCCGCGAGGGCCAGGGCCTCCTCCTTCTGGAAGAACGGGACCCGGCCCGCCTCGAAGACCAGCGCCGCGCCGTGGACGGCGACGAGGACCCTCATCGTCTCGAGCCCGACCGCGGGCACGTCGATCCGCATGTCCTGCCGCGTACGTCCGACCTTGATCGCCACGATCCCCGGGCCCGCAAGGCGGCCGGCCCGGCGGATGGTCTCGTCCGTGCCCTCCATGGCCTCCACGGCCACGATGGCCTTGTCCTTGACGACGATCGTCTGGCCGATGTCGAGGTCGGCGATCGACCGGGCCAAGGCCCAGCCGAAGACCGCGTCCTCCTCGGTCGATGCCGCGGGCGCCGCCGCCGACAGCCGGCCGGGGGGACAGAGAAACGGCTCGAGCAGAAACGACGGGTCCTTGACCCGGATGCCCTGGGCGGTCAGAACCTCGATCAGGGTCCGGAGGACGGTGGTCGGAGTCTTATCCTTCACCTGGGACAGGAGCCGGGCCAGCCCTTCGTCGAGGCCGTCCCTGCGGACGAGGATGCGAGGCTCGACCTTGCCCACGAAGACGGTCTCCGTGACGCCCTGGGATTTGAAGAACGTGATGAGCTTTTCGAGCTCGGTCGGCCCGATCCATTCAAAGGCATCGGCCGCGATTTTGAGCTCGGGGAGCGCTTCGCCCCGGACTCCGGCCACGACACAGACATAGCCCCGGGCCTTGGCCCTTTCGAGCGCCTGGAGGGTGAAGCGCCCCGACCCGGCGATGATCCCTATTCGGAGTCCCATGCGTCCGCCGTCTTCTTGACGACCCCCCGCTTCGCCGTGCGGACAAACCGGAGGATCTCCTCGCGGTCCTCGCCGGGAGGGCATTCGGCCTCGATCCGTTCTACCGCCTGGGCGGTGTTCAGGCCCGAGAAAAAGAAGATCTTGTAGATGTCCTTCAGGGCGGCGATCCGGGCGTTGGAGAAACCGTTGCGTCGAAGGCCGATGATGTTGAGCCCGAGGACACGGGTCGGCCTCTGGCCGACGACCCGGCAGAACGGGAGGACGTCCTGGGTGACCATCGATCCGCCGCCCGTGAAAGCGAAGCGGCCGATCCGGCAGAACTGGTGGACGGCGCTCAGGGCGCCGACCGTGGCGAAGTCCTCGACGGCCACGTGGCCGCCGAGCGTCGCTTGGTGGAGGAAGATCGTCCGGTCGCCGACCCGGCAGTCGTGGGCCACGTGGGCGTAGGCCATGAAATAGTTGTCGCTGCCGATCGAGGTCAGCCGGTGTTCCTTGGTGGTCGCCCGGTGGACGGTGACGAACTCCCGGAATACGTTCCGGTCGCCGATCCGCACCTGGGTCGGCTCGCCATTGTAACCGATGTCCTGGGGTTCGGTCCCGACCGAGGCGAAGGGCGAGAATGCGTTGTCGGCCCCGATCTCGGTCCAGCCGGTCAGGGCGACGTGGGACTCGAGTCGGGTGTTCCGGCCGAGGCTGACGTGCTCTCCGATCGCACAGTGGGGGCCCACCCGGACCCCGGCTTCGAGCCGGGCCTGGGGATGGACGACCGCCGTGGGATGGATCGTGACGTCATTTTCCGACATTGAGATCCTCTCGGTCGAGGAGCGAGGCCGTCATGTCTCCCTCGACCGCGAGTGCCCCGTCCACGAGCCCTTTCCCGTGGATCCAAAAGAACCGGCCCTTGAACTTGAGCAGCTCGCACTCGAGCCGCAGCTGGTCGCCCGGGACGACGGGCCGGCGGAATTTCATGTTGTCGATCTTGCTGAACAGGACGAACTTCGTATGGGGTTCGGGAATGGAATTGAAGAGCAGGATGCCGCCCGCCTGGGCCATGGCCTCGACGATGAGGACGCCGGGCATGATCCGCACGTCCGGAAAATGCCCCTGGAAGAACTGCTCGTTGTACGTGACGTTCTTGAGGGCGACGATGGACTTCGCCTTCTCCATGGCCAGCACCCGGTCCACGAGCAGGAACGGGTAGCGGTGGGGCAGGAACTTCAGGATCGCTTCGATATCGAACAAGGCCGGCCCGTTATTTGCCGACCTTGGACGCGTCGTAGCGCTTGATGACCTCGGCCGAGACCTCGATCGCGGGACTCCAGTAGACGGCGCCGCTCTTGGCCAGGTCGAAGATGATATCCAGACCGCGCTCCTTGCCCAGGGTCTCGACGATGGGGATGAGCTCGTCCTGGACCTTCTTGAAGAGCCGCTGGGTGAGCTCCTGCATGCCGGAATAGGCGTCTTCGGCCATCCGCTTCCGGTCAATGTTCTTCTTCTCCAGGTCGGACGTGAGCTGCATGACGGCGTCCTCGGTCAGGGTGATCCGCTGGGTGTTGAGCTTGGTCTGAAGCGCGCGGATGTCGTCGTCGAACTTGGCGATGGCGGCCTGGTTCTGTTTGTCCTTCTCCTGAAGCCGGGCGATGACCTTCTTGCCCTCTCCGGACTTCTCGAGGACGTCCTGGGAATTGAGGACGCCGATCTTGGCCTGGGCGAAGCTCTGGGACGCGGCCACGGCCGTGAGCACGGCGAGCAGGGCGATGGAGATGGCTGTCTTTTTCATTTGTCGATCCTCCTTCTTCGGAATGGGTTGTATCGTCGCGGAATCTTAAAACGTCGTTCCAATCGCGAACCGGAAGGTGAAATTGGAATCGGTGGCGTAGATCCGGCGGTTATTATACGAAAAAATCAGGCGGAAGGGAACCCGGAGGGCGGGGACGAAGATCCGGGCCTCGATCCCCGTCGAGGAGTACATGTCCGCCCACTTCACGCCCCGGCTGATGTCGTAGGAGTTCCCCCGGTCGTGGAAGGCGATGAGGTACAGCGGGCTGGACTGGCCCCCGACGTGGAGGATGGCTTCGACGTTCATGACGAATTCCCGCAGGCCGCCGACGACCGTGCCGTTCACGTCGCGCGGCCCGATGGTGTAGATCTCGTAGCCGCGGATGTTCCGCTCGCCGCCGAGGTAGAACCGCTCCCAGAAGGGGACGGTCGAGTTCCGCATGGCTTTGACGTAGGAGTATTCCACGTGGAACCCGAGCGACATGTCCTTCATCACCGGCTGGTAGTGGGTGAACTCGATCCGGGGCTTGTAGAGGTGGATCTCGCCGCCGAGGAACGTGCCGGCGTACTTGATGGTCAGGCTGTACATCGTCCCGCGGCTCGGTGTCAGGGGGCTGTCGATCGAGGACCGGTAGATCGAGGGCGAGATCGAACTCATGAAGTAGCGGCCCCAGCCGAACATGCCCGAGTAGTAGGGGTCCATCCCGGAGCCGGAGCCGTAGCCGTACAGCGAGGAGTTGTAAAGGGCGTCGGTGCTTGTCGTGGTCGGCTGCTGGATGTCGATGAAGGAATAGCTGTACGTGACGCTCGCCCGCCACCAGCCGGCCATCCGGAACCCCAGGGAGAAGTCGATGCCCCGGTCCTTCCGGTCGTAGAGGTACGGATAGACCATGTAGCGGTCGTAGACGTTGAAGCCGGCGTTGATGGGCTGGTCGAAGACGTAGGGCTCGGTGAAGCCGAAGCTGTAGTTGCGGATCCGCGCACCGTACTGGGCGGTGGCCTCCAGGTTCTCGCCGGCCCCGAGGAAGTTGACCGTGGAATAGCTCACCGCGACGAACGTCCCCTCGTAGCCGCTGTAGCCGGCCGTGAACTGGATGTTGTTCCGCTGGAGCTCCTTGACGTTGACCGTCACGTCGAACTGGGTCGGGTCGTCGGGGGCAGGCTTGATGTCGGGGTCCTTCTCGAGGTCGACCAGGCCGAGCTGCTTGATCCGGAGGATGCTGTCCTTGAAGTAACCCAGGCTGAAGACGCTTCCCTCATTGAGGAGCATCTCCCGCCGGATGACCTTGTCTTTGGTGAAGATGTTGCCCTTGAACTCGAGCCGCCGCAGGAAGCAGATCTCGCCTTCGTAGATGGTGTAGGTGACGTTGACGACCTTGTTCTTCGGGTCGAGGTTCTCGATGGGGACCACCTGGCCGTAGAGGTGGCCGAAGTTCCGGAACATCTCGCCGATGTCCTCGATGCTCTTCTCCCGGACCTTCGTGCTGTAGATTTCGCCCTTCTTGAACCTGATGAGGGACAGGAGGCCCTGGGTGATGAAGGCCTTGTTGCCTTCGACCTTGATCTCGCCGACGTTGTAGCGGTAGCCGGCGTTGACCGGGACGACGATCCGCATCATCTTCTGCTTCTTGAAGAAGGGGAAGGCCGTCGCCCGCTCGACCTCTTCGTAGCGCGGCTCGCCGATCGTGGCCTCCATGTAGCCGTTCTCCTGGTAGACCTTCTTCACGGCGGCCAGGTCGTCCTGAAGCTTGTTCTGTTTGAAGACGTCCTTGCCGGAGACCCAGGTGTAGATGGTGTGCTGCTTGTTCTCGCCCATCGCCTCGCGGAGGAGCGCTTGCGGGAGCTTGACCCGGCCGGTGAACTCGATCTCGCCGACCCGGACCTTGGGCCCCTCGTCGATGGTAAAGAGGATGTCGACTTCGCTCTTGCCCTTTTTCGTGGTTTGGATCTCCACCTTGGCCGCGTGCAGACCCTTCTCCGCGAGGAGATCTTCGATGGTCTTCTTGATTTTCTGAAGCTTGGAAGGGTTATAGTAGGAATACGGGAGGACGTATTCGTCTTTTTCCTTGAGTTTGTTGACGATATCGTCTTCCTTGACCTTGCTTCCGGTCTTGAAGGCGATCGTCTTGAGAACGGGGTTCTCTTCAAGATATATCTTGACGATCTTGCCCCGCGTGCCCTGCTCCTGCTCGATCCGCACGTTGGAGAAAAAACCGGTGGACCAGAGGACCTTGAAGTCCTTTTTCAGCATCTCCTCGTTGTAGTAGTCCCCTTCCCTCGCGGAGAGGTAATACATCACGGTTTCCCGGGTGACGCGCTCGTTGCCGATGATGTCGATCTTCTCGATCATTTCCTGGCAGTAGGCGAACAGGGGAACGAGGAGGAAAAACAGGGCGAGGATCCATTTTTTCATAACCTTATCCTTATACCACAAGAAGGCCGGTATTTCAAAGGCCGATCCCCTGTCGGCGGGAGGTTTTTCGCGGCCCGGGCGCCGGAAACGGGTGGCTCACAACGACTTAAACTCCGGGGTCAATCCAAAAGTTTCAATTCGCCCCGCTCCATGACATATCGTTTTCGGCAGTACTGGGCGACTTTATCGTTGTGGGTGACGAGGACCGAGGACAGTCCCCGCCTTCGGTGGAGGTCCATCAGGAGGTTGAGCATGTGCTCGCCCGTCTTCCAGTCGAGGTTGCCGGTCGGCTCATCGGCCAGGAGGAGCTTGGGCTCGTTGACCAGGGCCCGGGCGACGGCGATCCGCTGCTGCTCCCCCCCGGAGAGCTGGGCCGGGAGGCAGTCGGCCTTGTCGCCGAGCCCCACCTCCGCGAGGATCGAGGCCCCCTTCTCCAGGGCCTTCTTCCGCTCCAGGCCGCCGATCATAAGCGGCAGGGAGACGTTCTCGAGGGCGGTGAATTCCGGCAGCAGGTGGAAGAACTGGAAGACGAACCCGATTTTCCGGTTCCGGACGCGGGCCAGTTCGGACTCGTTCCGGGCGAAGAGGTCCTCGCCCTCGAGGTAGACCGTCCCCTCGCTCGGCCGGTCGAGCGCCCCGAGCAGATTCAGGAGCGTGGTCTTCCCCACGCCCGAAATCCCCATGATGGCGACCACGTCGCCGGCCTCGATTTCGAAGTTAACTCCCCGGAAGACCTGGAGGACGCCCTTGGGCAGGGGGTATTCCTTCCCCAGGTTCTCGGCGCGCAGGAGGCTACTCATATTTCAAGGCCACCACGGGATCGGTCTTGGCCGCCCGGTGGGACGGAAACAGGGTCGAGAGGAAGCTGATCAGGAGCGAAACCCCGACGATGAGGCCAAGGTCCAGGGGCTTGATGTGGAACGGGACGTGCGAAATCTGGTAGATGTCCACGGGAATTTTAATGAGCTTGAAGGCGTTGGCCAGGACGCACCAGAGGAGCCCCAGCCCCGTGCCGACTGCCGTGCCGACGATCCCGATAAGCGCCCCCTGCAGGAAGAAGATCTTCCGGATGTTCCGCGAAGTCGCGCCCATGACCATCAGGATGCCGATGTCGCGCGTCTTCTCCATGACCATCAGGATCAGGGTGGCGATGATGTTCAGGGCAGCGACGAGGACGATCAGGGTGATGGTCAGAAACATGATCGTCTTCTCGAGCTTCAAAGCCGAGAAGAGCGACTTGTTGAGCTCCATCCAGGTCGTCACGTAGGCCATCGGCGGAAGGAGGGGCTTGAACCTCTCCTTGAAGGCCGGCGCGGCGAAAATGTCGCCGATCATGATCTGGAGGTAACTGATCGTGTCCCCCGCCCCGAAATACTTCTGGGCGGCAGGCAGACTGATGAGGGCCGTCGTGGAATCGAATTCGTAGAGCCCGGTTGCGAAGATCCCCGTGACCACGAACGATTTCGCCTTGGGGATCGGGCCGTTCGGCGACAGGCGCCAGACGTCGGTCAGGACGGTGACGACGTCGCCCACGCCCGCCCCGGTCGAGAGGCTCAGGTCGCGGCCGAGGAGGATGCCGTCGCGGCCCGCGCCCGGCTGGGGAAGCGCGCCGCTCTCCAGGTTCCGGAGCCAGCTCGTCCTGCTCTTCTCCGCGTCGAGGTCCATGCCTTTGAGCTGGAGGTGATGGTTTCCCGACGGCCCGCTGATCAGGGAAAGCTTCAGGGCGACGGGCGAGACCGATTGGACGCCGGGGAGGGCGCCGATCCTGTCGGCCAGCGCCCGGTAGTCGCGGAGCCCCGTCTCGGAGAGATCGGAGACCATGAGGTGCGAGGTCGCCCCGAGGATCTTGGCCTGGACATCGTTCTGGAAGCCGGTGATCAGGGCGATGGCGATGATCAGGGCCATGACCCCAATGGCGATGCCCAGGACGGAGATGAAGGTGATGACCGAGATGAACGCCTGCTTCCGCTTCGCGGTCAAGTAGCGGCGGGCGATGAAGAACTCGTAGGACATCACGCCGCTCCTGTTTCCCCGCGGGAATCGGGCGTCCGGCCGGGGCTCGTCCGGGTCATTCCTTCGGCCTCAGGAGGGGGAAGAGGATGACTTCCCGGATGGACCTGCGGTTGGCGAAGAGCATGACCAGCCGGTCGATGCCGATCCCTTCGCCGCCCGTCGGCGGCAGGCCGTATTCGAGGGCCTGGACGTAATCCAGGTCGATGGGGTGCGTTTCGTCGTCCCCCTTCCTGCGCTCCTCGGCCTGCTCGTCGAAGCGGAGCTTCTGCTCGGCCGGGTCGGTGAGCTCGGAGAAGGCGTTGGCGATCTCCATGCCCGCGATCATCAGCTCGAACCGGGCCGCCTCGCGGGGGTTGCCCTTGGCCGCCTTGGCCAGGGGCGACACGTCCTTAGGCGGATTGATGATGAACGTCGGCTGGACCAGGTTGTCCTTGACGTGCTTGTCGAAGATGATGTCCAAGGCGCGGCCGTAGGTCAGGGGCTTTTTCTCCGGGGCGAGCTTCTCGCCATAGGCGATGATGGCCGCCGGGTCCTCGAACTTCTGCGGGGCGACGCCGCTGTAGTGGGCCAGGGCGTCCATGAACTTGATCCGCTTGAAGGGCGGCTTGAGCGAGATCGTATGGTCCCCGTAAGGGAACTCGTCCTTGCCGAGGAGCTCTGCGCATAGGCCGCCCAGGAGCTCCTCGGTCATGGCCATCATGTCCTCGTAGTCGCGGTAGGCCTCGTAGAACTCGAGCATCGTGAACTCGGGGTTGTGCTCGGCGTCGATGCCTTCGTTCCGGAAGTTGCGGTTGATCTCGTAGACCTTGGGCATTCCGCCGACGACCAGCCGCTTGAGAAAGAGCTCGGGGGCCACCCGCAGGTAGAGATCGGTATCGAGGGCGTTGTGGTGGGTGATGAACGGCCGGGCCAGCGCTCCGCCGGCGATGGCCTGCATCATCGGCGTCTCGACCTCCATATAGCCCCGCTCGTCGAAATAGCGGCGGATGGCGGCCACGAGGGCGCTCCGGAGGCGGAAGACCTCCATGACCTCGGGATTCATGATGAGGTCGAGGTAGCGGCGCCGGTAGCGGAGCTCGACGTCCTGGAGGCCGTGCCATTTCTCGGGTAGCGGGTGGAGGCACTTGGCCAGGAAGTCGTAGCCCTGGCAGATGACGGTCAGCTCCTTCGTCCGCGTGCGGAAGAGCTCGCCCCGGACGAGGATGTGGTCGCCGAGGTCGAACAGGGCGAAGCGCTCGTAGGCAGCCGCGCCGGCGATGTCCGAGCGGAGGTAGACCTGGAGACGCCGGCGGCCGTCCGAGATGTGGAAGAACGTCGCCTTGCCCATCGTCCGGAGGGAGAGGATGCGGCCCGCGACCGCGACGGGGACTTTCGCCGCCTCGAGGTCCTCCCTGGAGGAGGCGGCGTAGGCCGCGACGATGCCGGTGACGGTGTGGGTCGGGTCGGAGCGGTGGGGAAACGGGTCGACGCCCTCCTGGACGAGCTTCCGGAACTTCTCCTCGCGGACGAGGTCCTGGTCGCTCTTCCGGGCTTCGTCCGCGGAGGCGGGCAGCGGGGGTTTCGTCGG
>CABEBD010000046.1_pt1 | contig 14559 bp, 10 predicted proteins | sample 3132501 | NCBI WGS metagenome assembly CABEBD01 (sample SAMEA5534344, study PRJEB31848) | metagenome | biome: tundra; feature: field; material: soil | place: USA | collected 2013-05 | depth 0.45 m | reverse complement strand
GTCGCCGGGTCGAGACTCTGGCCGACGTCGTGGACGATCCTGACTGAATCGATGCGGGGAATGCCTCGTAATCCATCGACGGTCGCTTCGACCACGGCGATCCCGACGGCATGATAGGCGAAGGGGTGGCCCTTCTCCTTGGATTTATCGAAGTGAATGCCGGGTGTGGCGTAGCCTGCATAAGCCGACAGGGGAATGCGCCTGGCATAGGCCCAGGAAATGAGCTGCTCCCAGGAAAGTCCGATCGGCCGGCCGGCGCGGACTACCGCTTCATTCTCGATGCCGATGTCATCCGCCGGGAAACCGCGGTCCGCCGCGACCGCCTGCTTCAGGCGCTCCACGATCTGAAGGCACGCCAACCGCGTCGCATGGCCGTTGAGGTCCGCGCCGCTGCTCGCCGCGGTGGGCGAGGTGTTGGCCACGCGCGTCGTGTTGGTGCTCTCCATTCGGATCCGGTCGACCTCGATGCCCAGCGTGCGGGCCGCGACCCGGCGGATCTTGCGATGGACGCCCTGCCCCATCTCCACCGCCGCGGTCGAGACGCCGACGCTGCCGTCGGTGTAGACGTGCACCAGGCTGGCGGCTTGATTGAGATACGTAGTGGTGAACGAGATCCCGAAGCAGACCGGCATCACGGCCAGCCCCTTCTTGGTCAGCGCGTGGTCGCGGTTGAACGCCGCCACGCGGGCGCGGCAGGCCGCAAGGTCGTGGCGCCTGTCGAGCTCGTCCCAGCAGCGGACCGGGCTGTCGGACTGGAGCCCCATGCCGTAAGGAAATTCGTCGCCCCGGCGGAGGAGGTTCTCGCGCTGGATTTCCACGGGCGGGACGCCGAGCGCCGCGGCGCCGTGCGCGATGGCCGCCTCCATGACGAACATGGCCTGCGGTGCGCCGAAGCCGCGAAACGCGGTAAACGGCGGGAGATGCGTCCGGCAGCTGACGGCCGTGGCTCGGACATGAGGGATGAAATAGCTGTTGGTCGTGTGAAACAGCGTCCGCTCCAGGATGGCGGGCGAGAGGTCCGCGCTGGCGCCCGCGTTTTGGTAGAAGGTCACCTCGTAAGCCAGGATCTTGCCCTGTTCGGTCAGTCCGATCTTGTAATCCGAGGAATACGGGTGGCGCTTGCCGGTCCAGCGCACGTCCTCCTGGCGGCTCAAGGTCAGCTTGACGGGGCGGCCCAGCCGGAAGGCCGCGAGCGCGGCCAGCGCGGCCCAGGCCGTGGCTTGGTCCTCTTTGCCGCCGAAGGCGCCGCCGAGGCGCGGCACCTCGACCTCCACCTGGTGCATGGCCAGCCCCAGCACGCGGGCGACGATGCGCTGGACCACGGTCGGGGCTTGCGTCGCCGAATAAACTTTAAGCCCGCCGTCGTCGCGGGGGATGGCGAGCGCCGTCTGCGTTTCCAGATAGATGTGCTCCTGCCCGCCGGAATCGGCGCGGCCGCTGACCACGACGTGGCAGCGGGACCATTCCCGGTCCACGTCACCCAAGGCGAAGGTGCGAGGGACGCCGATGATTTCGCCCTGCGCCCAGGCTTGCCGCGGATCGAACACGGGCGGAAGCGATTCGATCTTGAGCCCGATCAGGGACCGGGCGGCGCGGGCGGCCTCGCGGCTTTCCGCGACGATCAGGGCCAGGGGCTGGCCCGCATAATCGACGTCCTCCGCGGCCAGCAAAGGCTCGTCCTGGATGATGTTTCCGATCTGGTTCTGCCCCGGAATATCGCGGGCCGTGAATATGGCGACCACGCCTTCATGCGCCGCCGCGGCCGACGTATCGAGCCGCCTGATTTTCCCGTGCGCGACCGGCGAAGGAACGGGGGCGGCATAGAGCGTCCTTTGGGGAACGGGGATGTCGTGGACAAACCGGGCCGCGCCGCGTACGTGAAGGAGGGCGTCGTCGTGCTTCATGCGACGTCCTCCTCGCGGATGTGCGCAGGGAAAAGCGTAAGGAAGTGGGCCAAGATCAGGCGCGGCAGCAGGGCCCGCTTGTAGTCCGCCGAGCCGCGGACGTCGCTGATCGGAGAGATCTCGCCGCCCGCGACGGCCGCCGCCTCGCGCGCGGTAGCCGCGGATATCGGCCGGCCCTGGAGAAACGTCGAGGTTTTCCGGAGATAGAGCGGGATGGGCGCGACGCCCCCCGCCGCCACATGCGCCTCGATAATGCGGTCGTTCTTGATGCGAAGCCGAATCGCCGAGTTGACGCTGGCGATGTCCATGTGATCGCGCCGGGCGACTTTCTCGAAATGGAAGCGGGCGCCGGCCTCGGGGACGGGGAAGCGGATCTCGGCGATCATCTCGTCCTCGGCCATGTCCAGGACTTTGTAGTCCCGGAAAAAATCACGCAGCAAAACCGTCCTCTGCCGGTCTCCCCGGGCGAGAACCACGGTCGCATTCAAAGCCAGAAGCATCACGGACAGATCGCCCGCCGGCGAGGCATTGACGATGTTGCCCGCGAGCGTCGCGCGATTCCGGATGGACACCGAGGCGATACGGGCAAAGTGCCGGCCGAAATTGGGAAGCATTTGCCGGATGATGGGGGAAGCCTCGATCGCGGTCAGCGGCGTCGCCGCTCCGATGCAACAGACGTCTCCCGCGATCCGAATCCCTTGGAGATCCTCCCGCTGGGAGAGGAAGGTCAGCTCCGCATCCCGGAGCTTATCGGCCTGGGTGACGAAAAGATCCGTGCCGCCGGCGACCAGAACGGGAGAGCGAGCTTCGCGTTCTTCGCCCGGGGCCTCCCCCGCGGCGGCCGTGGCTAGACCGTGGAGACGGGCGGGAACGTCGAGGAAATATCGGGGCAGGACCCGGCGCGTAACGAGCGCGGCGATTCGAGCCGACGCAGGTAGCCCCTGAGCCGGTTCTAGATCGGGGAATTGTTCGCACAGGCGGGCGATTGCCCGTCGAATAGACACGTATCCCGTGCAGCGGCAGATGTTGCCGCCCAGCGCGGCGATCCCATCGGCTTCGGAAATGGGGGCGCCGCCGAGGAGAAAGCCGGTGAGGGCGATGACTAGGCCGGGCGTGCAGAATCCGCACTGTATCGCACCCTCCTCGAGCAGGGCCTTTTGAACCGGGCTGAGGTCCGGCTGGTTGAGGCCTTCGATGGTTACGACGTGGCGCCCCGCCACGTCGCCCATCGGGAGCAGGCAGGAGTTGACCGTCCGATAGAGGATGCCGTCCGGCTGCGGGCTGCCGAGGAGGACCACGCACGTTCCGCAGTCGCCTTCGCGGCAGCCGTCCTTGGTTCCCGTGAGCCCGAGGTCCTCCCGCAGGACGTCCAAGAGCACGGTGCCACGGCTCCCGGAGAACTCCTGTTCCCGATCATTGAGAATGAACGACTTGCTTGCCATTGAAGACAAGCATAAATTCCGGTCCCGATGATGTCAAGAACGGATAAAGAACCCAAAATCGCCGGCAGGAGGGTTGCCGGAATTCGGCGACATGCGGAATTCGGTGACATGACCCAATTCTCTTGAATTGGGATCGTGTCACCGATTTCCGCTTAAGCGGCATCCGTCTTGACTTTATTCATATCCCACTATATATTTAAGTATGTATTTTAACGATAAGTGAGCCCGCTAATGGACAAGATCATCGGTGTCACGGACCTTCAGAGGCGATTCCGCAAGACGTTCGACGAGGTCGCCGAAGGGCATGTCCCGTATGTCCTCACCCGCGGTAGCCGGCCCGAAGCCGTTCTTATCCCCTACGAGCAATACCTCAGGTTCATCCGCGCGGATTCTGAGGGCATCCTCAAGCGATTCGACGATCTTCTGGCCCGCATGTTGGCCGCCAACGGCCGGTTTTCCGAGGAGGAGGTTGCCAAGGACGTGGCCGCTGCGGTTAGGGACGTCCGGAAGCGCAAAAAGTGAAAGTCCGCGCGGTCATCGACACGAACGTCATCGTTTCCGCCCTGATCCGGCCTCAAGGCACGGCCGGGGTCCTTTGGCGGCGCTTTGGCGAAGGGGCTTTCACGGCTGTCTTTTCCCCCGAGCTCATCGATGAGATCGCCGCCGTCCTCGGCCATTCTAAGATCCGGGCGAAATATCGTACGGTCCCGAAAGACCTCGTAGACATCGCCGCCCTCTTCGCTCTCCGAGGCGACCTCGTGACATGCGAAGAACGGATTCGTATTTGCCGGGATCCCGATGATGATTTCCTGCTCGAAACCGCTGTTTCGGGGAATGCCGACTACCTCGTTTCGGGAGATGAGGATCTTCTTGCCTTAAAAAAGCTCCGCCGAACCAGGATCGTGAGGCCGGCGGCTTTTCTGGCCATACTCGGAAGATCCAGGAGCGACAAATGAAGATCTGCGTCTATTGCGCTTCGAGCGCCACGGTCGACAAGTCGTATTTTGACGCCACGGAACGGCTGGCCAGGGAGTTTCTCAAAGAGAACATCGATGTCGTTTGCGGCGGCGGGGCGGTCGGACTCATGGGTGGCCCTGCCCGGGGGAACCGGGACGCTCGAGGAATTGCTGGAAGCTCGATCGATGAGAATTCCATTATTTTTCGCCGTCTGTCTCTTCGGGCGATGGTCTACGGGTCGCCGATCGTCCGTAGCCACCGTCGAGAAGTCGGGTCAACTCGTGCCCGGCGAAGGTTGGAACAGGCCATTTGACGGATAGGCGTAAATGGTGCTATTATGGTTTCATAATGGAACCATTTGGAGGGTGCCATGGCAACCAACATCACTCTAAAAAAAATTCCCGCCGGCCTGCACAAGGACATTAAGGCCAGCGCGGTCCGTCACCGACGTAGCATCAACAGCGAAATCCTCGCGATTCTCGATGAAGGACTCCGTCCACGGCGGAGAACGGCGAATGACATTCTCGCCTCCGCCCGCGTGATACGCGAAAGATTGAAGAATGTCTGGCTCGACGACCTGAAAATCGATCAAGCCAAGCGTGAGGGCCGGCGTTGATCGTCATTGATGCCAATATTCTCGTACCTCTTCTCATTCCCGGTCCAAAAACGGCTGATTCGGAGGCTCTGCTCAAAAAAGACCCGGATTGGGCCGTTCCCCTTCTGCTCAGAAGCGAATTTCGGAATGTCCTGGCCGTTCAGCTGAGACTGAAAAGCATCTCTCTCGAAGAGGCCTTTTCGGCCATGACCGAAGCGGAGATGATTCTCGGCCGAAATGAATTTGAGGTTAAATCAGAGGCTGTCCTCGAGCTTTGCGCGCGGAGCGGTTGTTCGGCTTACGATTGCGAGTACGTCGCGTTGGCCCAATCTCTCCGAATCTCCCTCATTACGCGCGACAAAGCGCTTCTTGCTGCTTTCCCGGACACAGCCGTCCACCCGGAGAAATTCCTTATGAAATAGAAATGGGCGAGCCCTCGAGACTTTCCCCCGGCCATGTGCGGTCGGACGTTACTTCGTTCGGCGCACTCCGCGGTAATCGCCCGTCGGGCGAAACGCCACCTTCCGCTATTGACATCATCGTCGTCATTTGGCATGATATATGACGACAATGGCGACACCTCGAGCTTGTCTTCCAAGTACTATATTCTTTGACATCGGGATCGTGGCCGCTCTCCAGCAACTGGAATATCGGCCGGGAGCTCCGGGCGTTGGCCGAGGAGAAGATTCTCAAGCACTACATCTGCGTCTCTTTGGATCCTCGCCCGCGGAAGGTCGGGGACATCTCCGTCCTTCCATGGAAGTCTTTCCTGGGTGCCTTGTGGGCGGGGGAGTATCGTTAAGGGCCAGTTCACGAAGCCCATCGTCATCCTCAATACAAACGGGTACTACGAGCCGCTCCGACAGATGCTCGAAAAGTGCGTCCGTGAGAATTTCATGCACCCGCGGCACTTGGAGATGTGGGCATTCGTCGATGAACCTGAAGGCGTTATCCCCGCCCTTCGGACTTCAGCCGTTTGGAACAAGGACGCGATCAATTTCGCCGTGAATCGCGGGTAAGCGCCATCGCGGCCCGCCGCGCTTACAGCCCAACCTCGCGGTTGAATTCGGCGATCAACCGCTCGAAATCTCCGATCTCGCCTTCGAACATCTCCTGCCAGTATTCCGGCTGCCACTGGGCGTTCAGCTCCTCGCTCGTCTTGCCCTGCTGCTCGACCCAGGTGAAATACTTGAGATTGTGCACGGCCTTGCGGTCGTAGTAGCCCAGCTCCTTGAACCAATCGATTCCCTGATGGGCGATCACCGCGGCATGGTCCCGGGCGGCATCGATCTCGCGATAAGGGCCGCGATCCCGGCGCATTTCCTCTAGGCGGGAGCGGTAAAGGTCGAGCGAATCGGTGAAAATGGTGCAGATCACGTCGTCCGGGCCCAGGTCGAAATAGCGCGCCGCCTTGACCGCCGCCAGCAGGTTGCAGATGCCCGAAATGCCCAGGAGCGATAGGCTCGCGCACTCGGTCTCTGACACCCCGAGTCCGTGGAGATACTGGTGGCCCGCCTCCTCGTTGAAGAGCCGCAGGAGGCGCAGGCAGTCCTCGTCGTCGATCGCGGCCACGGCGTCGGTGTTGCGCACGTTGTGGACCCAGGGCACGTGCTTGTCGCCGATGCCCTCGATGCGGTGGCCGCCGAAGCCGTTCAGGAAAAGCGTCGGGCACTGCCGGGCCTCGGTCGCGACGATGCGTAGCTGCGGGTGCAGGGTCTTGAGATAGTCGCCGGCGGCGATGGTCCCGGCCGAGCCGGTCGCGGAAATGAAGGCGGCCAGTCGGCCCTTCTCCGGCCGGTGGGCCTCATACGCCTCCTCGGCCGCGGGGCCGGTGACCTGGTAGTGGAAGATGGGATTGCCGAACTCGGCGAACTGATTGAAGATCATGTTCAGGGGATCGGCGGCGAGCTCGTCGCACTTGTCGTAGATCTCCTTGACGTTGGACTCGCAGCCCGGGGTGGCGATGACCTCGGCGCCGATGGCCCGCAGCCACTCGAAACGCTCCCGGGACATCTCCTCGGGAAGGATGGCCACGGCGCGGCAGCCGAGCAGGGCGCAGTCGAAGGCGCCTCCCCGGCAGAAGTTGCCGGTCGACGGCCAGACCGCCTTATGGACCTGGGGATCGAACTCGCCCGAGGTCAGTCTCGGCACCAGGCAGCCGAAGGCCGCGCCGACCTTGTGGGCGCCGGTGGGGAAATGCTTGCCGACCAGGCCGAAGATCGGGGCCTCGACGCCGGTGACCGCGGGCGGAAGCCGGAGGGCGTTGACCGGTCCATAGAGACCCGTGCGCACGTCGTTTTTCCAGCTGATGCGGAAGAGATTCAGCGGATTGATATCATCCATCCCGACGCCCGGCAGCCTGTTCCGGATGCCGGCCGGGATCTTTTCCGGATCGCGGAGCTCCGCGAACGCGGGAATTACGATGCCCCGCTCGCGGCAGCGGGCTGCCGTCTTGCGGATCACGGTTTCGTTCATGTGCTTGATGATCTTCGACATTTCATTACCTCAACGGATGCGCGGCGTTCCGGCTTCGGCCAGCCGCCGCAGCGTGGCTCTCGGATCCGGCACGCGCGTCAGGAAAATCAGGGCGGCGATGACAAAGGGCTTCCACGACGCTTCGCGGTAGGTCTCGAGGCGGTAGCGCTCGAAGACATCACGGCTCACTTCGCCCTGCGGACAGGACACGCCGCTGATGTCCGCCGGCAGGCAGTGCATGTAAAGGGCGGAGCCGGCGGCCGTGTGCTTCATCAGGGTTCCGTCGCATTCCCACGACGCGTGGCGGGCGTTTTCCGCCAAGCACTCTTTTTCGAGGGCCTTCAGTCCCGCTTGGTCCGCCTTGCGGAGAAGCTCGGTCCGCCGCCGCGCCACCTGCATCGGCGCCCAGGACTTGGGATAGACGATCTCGGCGCCGTCGAATGCTTCGGCCATGTCGTGGCTGACACGGAACGCGCCGCCGGCGGCGGCCGCCTGTTCACCGGCTAAGGCGACCACCTCGGGCAGCAAGTCGTAGCCTTCGGGATAGGCCAGCGTCACGTCCAGGCCGAAGCGGGGGAGGAGGCCGATCAGGCCCTGCGGCACGGAGAGCGGCTTGCCGTAGCTCGGCGAATAGGCCCAGGAGATGACGAACTTCCGGTCGCGCAACCCGTCGAGGCCGCCGAAGCGGCTCTCGAGATGCAGCAGGTCGGCCAGCGTCTGGGTCGGGTGGTCGATGTCGCACTGCAGGTTGATCACCGCCGGCCGGCGCGAAAGCACGCCCTGTTCGTATGCCTCCTGCAGGGCCGCGGCCACCTCGCGCATATAGCGGTTGCCCTCTCCGAGATAAAGATCGTCGCGGATGCCGATGGCCTCGGCCAGGAAGGCGATCATGACGGCCGTTTCGCGGACGGTCTCGCCGTGGGCGATTTGAGACTTGGTCTCGTCGAGGTCGGAGATCGTCAATCCGAGGGCGTTCGCGGCCGAGGCGAAGCTGAAGCGGGTGCGCGTCGACTGGTCACGAAAGATCGAGACGGCGAGCCCCGTGTCGAACGCGCGCAGGGAGCGGCCGGAGTCGTGCAGCCCGCGCAGGCACTGCGCCGTGAGCAGGATCGAGCGGAGCTCGGCCGGCGTGTGCTCCCAGGTCAAAAGGAAATCGCGATTGAAGAGATTGAGATCGGCCTTCAATCCGTCCAGCTCCCGCAGCTTCGCTTCCAACGAGATATCCTTCATGCGGTGACTCCTATTTTCGATAGTCCGGGGCGGCGGCCATTATGGCGTCGATGATCTGCTGGTAGCCGGTGCAGCGGCAGAGGTTGGAGCCGATGGCCCGGCGCGCCTCCTCCCGTGTCGGCTCGGGGTGCTTCAGCAGGAAGGCGTGGGCCGTCAGGACCATGCCCGGCGTGCAGTAGCCGCACTGGATGGCGCCGTGATCGATGAACGCTTGCTGCAGCGGATGCAGGCCGCCGTCCGGCGCGGCCAGCCCTTCGATCGTTGTCAGGCTGCGGCCGAGGACGTCGGCTACGAGGGTATGGCAGGCGCGCAGCGGCCGGTTGTCGGCCAGGATGGTGCAGGCCCCGCAGACGCGGATGCCGCAGCCGCGCTTGGCTCCGGTCAGATCCAGGTCCTCGCGCAGGAACGTCAGGAGGTTCTTGCGCCGGTCGCCGGCGGTGATGCGCACGCTGCGGCCGTTGACGACGAGGGTGGGAGGGGCGGCCGTCTTCATTTTACCCTTCCGATGGGCAGCTCGCAGCGCCTTTGCCCGGTGGCGTGGTAATAGGCGTTGGCGATGGCCGGCGCCATGAGCTCGTTGGCCGGCTCGCCGATGCTCTTCGCGCCCGAGGGCGACAAGGGATCGCGGTTTTCCAGGATGATGGCCGTCATCTCCGGCATGTCGGTCGAGCGTGGGATGCGGTAGGTGTCGTAGTTGAGCGAGCGCAGCCGGCCCCCGGTCATGGCCACCTCCTCGAAGAGGCCGTAGCCGGCGCCCATGGCCATGCCGCCGTAGAATTGGCCGAGGAGCGCCGCGCGGTTGACGGCCCGGCCGACGTCGTGCGCTGCCCAGGCGTTCAGCAGGCGGATGCGGCCGGTGCGGCGGCCGACGCTGAGCTCCACCGCCTGGCAGCCGTAGACCCAGGTGAAATAGGCCCGGCCCTGGCCGCATGACTCGTCCCAATCCACCCGAGGTGCGGGAAAAACACCGAGCGCATAGGGATACTTCTGATCGCGGTAGAGGCGCCTGGCGGCCTCCGTAAAGTCGATGTCCTTCCCGTTCGGCGCCGTCAGGCGGCTGCTGGCGAAGCGGACTTCCTCCGGTTTGCAACCGAGATCGGCGGCGACGGCGCCGGCCATCTGCAGGCGGACCGTGGCCGCGGCGCGGCTGACGGCCCCGCCGCCCATGATCGTCGCCCGCGAGGCGACCGTGGTGCCGCTGTCGGGCACGCTCGAGGTCGACGACCGCCGGTAGACGATGCGGGCCCGGTCGACGCCGAGCTCCTCGGCCAGGATCAGGATCATGGCGCTCTCGGCGCCCTGGCCGTTCTCGTGGACGCCCGTCTCGAGAAGGACCGAGCCGTCGAACTGGACGCTGACCACGGCGGCGCAGAAATCCGTGCCCTCGGCGCCGAGGCTGACGCCGCGGTAGCTCATGGCCAGGCCGATGCCGTAGTAATCATCCTCCCCCCGGCCGCGGGACGAGCGCCGGAGCTTCGTCTCGTAGCCGCTTTCGGCCAGTACGCGCTCGAAGACTTCGGACAGGCTGACGACGTGGCCCTCGAGAACCTGGCCGGTGACGGTCGTGCTCCCCTGGCGGACCATGTTGCGCCGGCGGAATTCGACGCCGGAGAGGCCCGCCTTCTCGGCCGCCATCTCGACGAGCTGCTCGATCGCGAAGTTCACCTGCGGCGAGCCGAAGCCGCGCATGGCGCCGGTGAAGACGTGGTTGGTGTAGACGCTCGATACTTCGCCGTCGACGTGGGGGACGACATAGGGGCCGCAGCACTGCACGGTCGAGCGCCAGGTCACCCAGGGCGAGACCGAGCAGTAGGCGCCGCCGTCGGCGATGATGCGGCAGTGCACCGCGCGGATGAGCCCGTCGGCGCCGATGCCCATCCGGTAGCGTAGCCGGTAAGGATGCCGCTTGTAGCTCTCGCGCATCGACCATTCGCGGTCGTAGGTCATCTTGACCGGCCGCCCCGTCAGTAGCGCGGCCAGGGACGTCCGGGCGCAGACCAGGGCCGCCGTGTCGTCCTTGCCGCCGAAGCCGCCGCCCAGGGGTGTCCCCACGACCTCGACGCGGGCCAGGGGCAGGCCGAGGAATTCGGCGACGAAGCGGCGGGTGGAGTACGGGTGCTGCATGCTGCCGCGCACCTCCATGACGCCGTCGTCGCGCATGCGGCAGAGCGCGGCCTCCGGTTCGAGATAGGCGTGTTCGACGAAGGGCGTGCGGAACTCCTGCTCCACGATGTGCGCCGACTCGGCGAAGCCGCGGGCGGTGTCGCCCCGGCGGATCACATGGCGGTGGATGAGGTTTGTGCCGTGCTCTTCGTGGACGAGCGGCGCGTTCGGGGCTAAGGCCGCCTCGGGGTCGAGGAGCTCCGGTAGCGGTTCGGCGCGGACGCGCACCCGCCGCGCGGCGGCGATGGCCTGGGCCCGGGTTTCGGCCACGACCAAGGCCACGACGTCGCCGTTATAGCGGATCTTGTCGTCGGCCAGGACGTGGAGATCCTTCAGGATCTGTCCGCCCCGGTTGCTGCCGGGGACGTCCCGCGCGGTGATGACCCGGACGACGCCCCGGGATTTAGCCGCGGCCGTCACGTCGACCGCGAGCAGCTTGGCATGGATGAAGTCGCCGTAGACCGGCACGGCGTGGAGCAGTCCCGGCAACTTGAGGTCGTCGGTGAAGCGGGTGCGGCCCGTGACCTTGGCCGCGGCGTCGTTCCTCCAGGCCTTGTCCTTCATATCGTCCATAGGCACCTGCCTGGGGCCGCGTCGGCCCCGCTCCATGCGCCGTCGGCCACGAGCGGCCGGCCACGCAGGAAAAGATGGCGTAGCCGCAGCGGGCTGCGGAATCCGGGATAGGTCTCCGGGCTACCGGCGCTGGCCGACGCCACGGGCTCTTCGACGTCAGTGAGCTCGAATACGGCCACGTCGGCGTCCAGACCCGGGGCCAGCGCGCCTTTGCGTCCCTCGAGGCCGGCCAGGCGAGCGGGATTTTCCGCCAGGCGCAGGCTCATCTCGGCGAAGGCCCGCTCCGGCTGCTCCCGATCCAGGGCGAAGACCAGACGGGGCAATGCTCCGATTCCGGCGAGGCCCATCGGCGCGGAGCGCAGGTTGTCCCGGCCGCGATCTTTGTCTTCGAGGGAGAAGGCGCAGTGGTCGGAGGCGTAGAAGTCGAAGGCGCCCTCGCGCGCCATCTCGCGCAGGCGGCCGGCGTCGGCCTCGCTGCGCAGCGGCGGCGTGCAGAGCCAGCGGTGGCCATCGGAGCGCCGCGGCCAGGAGTCGTCGAGAAACAGGTAGTGCGGCGCGGTCTCGCAAGTGAGGCGCGCCCGGCCGCGGGCGCGGCCGATGGCCTCCGCCGCCTCCGGTGTCGAGACGTGCACGACGTGGAACCATGCCCCGGTCGCGGCTGCCACGTCGGCCACCCGTTCGACCGCCCGCAGCTCGGCCTCGGCCGGCCGCAGCCGGGCGTGGTCCGCAGCGTGCAGCGGCCCGGGGCCCGAGGCCCGCGCCTGGGCCAGGATATCCTCGTCTTCGGCGTGGACCAGCAGGCGCGCGTCGCCCGGCGCCAGGCGCTCGGCAATTTCGGCCAGGCGCTCGTAGGACGTGAAAAGGCCGCTCTCGCGGTAGGTCGTGTAGAATTTGAAGGTGCGCCAGCCCGACTCCTGGCGCCGCAGAATTTCAGTCCAATCGTCTTCGGCGAAATGGGTCGGCGTCAGGTGCCAGAGGTAATCGCAGAAGGAGCGACCTGCGGCGCGGGCGGCGGCGCGCTCGATGGCCGCGGCCAGCGGCTCCTCCGGCCTCTGAGTGATAAAGCCGCCCAGAGTCGTGATTCCCGCAGCGGCCGCGGTGCGGCTTCCGCTAGCCCAGGTGTCCGCCAGGCGGAAGCCGCCGATGGTGTCGTCGATGTGCACGTGCAGGTCGATGAGCCCCGGCAGCACGTGGCAGCCGCCGGCCTCGACGACGCGGGCGCCTCCCGTCAAACCGCGGCAGTCGCCGACGGCGATGATTTTATCGTCCTCGATCAACACGTCGCCGGGAGCCGCCTGGCCCCGCGAATAGACCGTGCCGCCGCGCACCAGGGTCTTCATCTAATTCTCCGCCGTGTCGGGAGGTATTGCCGCGAAATCGGCCGCCACCGCCTCGGGAATGCGCAGCCGCGAGAGCGGGGCTTCGACGTCCTTCAGGCCGTGGCCGGTGACCAGGATCACGATCTGCCAATCGGGATCGAGCCGCTCCCGGGCTTCGTCGGTCAGAAGCGCGGCCGCGGCGGCCGCAGCGGCCGGCTCGGCGAAAACCCCCGCCTGGGCGGCCAGCAGGACTTGCGCCTCCAAAATACGCTCGTCGCTCACCGTCAGCGAAAATCCGCCGCTCTCCAGCACGGCGCGGCGGGCCAGGTCCGGATTGCTGGGCACGGAAACGGAAATCGAATCGGCGATGGTTGCGGGGGAAGCCGCCGGCCGGAAGATTCCGCTCACGATGTAGTCGTGGATCGCGGCCGAGCTTTCGGCCTGCACGGCGATGAGCCGCGGCAGGCGCTCGCAAAGCCCGGCGGCGCGCAGGTCATGAAAGGCCTTATAGATGCCGCTGATGATCACGCCGTCGCCCACCGGTATCAGGATGGCGTCGGGGACGCGCATGCCGTTCTGGGCGAAGATCTCCAGGCCGGCGGTCTTTTTGCCCTCGATCGTCAAGGGGTGGTAGGCGGTGTTGCGGTTCAGGCCGCCGCGCCGCTGCGTGTATTCCAGCGACAGCCGGAAAGCGTCGTCATAGCTGCCGCGCACCGGAATGACTCGGGCTCCGCAAATCAGCATCTGGACCAACTTGGCCCGGGGCGCCGACTGGGGGACGAAGATGACGGCCCGGAGGCCGGCGGCGGCGCAGACCGCGGCCAGCGAACTCGCGGCGTTGCCGGTCGAGGCGCAGACGACCGTCGTTTCGTTCAGCCGCGCGGCTTCGGCGACGACCAGGAGCGAAGCGCGGTCTTTGAGAGAGCCGCTAGGATTGAGCCCGTCATTCTTGATCCAGAGCCGCGACCAGCCCAGGCGCTCGCCCAGCCGGGGTGCCGGGGCGAAGGGCGTGTTGCCCGCCGGATAAGCAGGGAAATACTCCCGCTCGACCGGAGAGAAGAGATCCCAATCGGGCCGGGCGCGCTCGAAGCGCTTGGCGATGGCTTGGTAATCCAGCTCGACTTCGAGGACTCCGACAAGCGGCATTCCGGGCGCATATGCGCGGCCGCACTCGGGGCACAGGTAGCGGACCTCGTCCCGGCCGTAGGTCCGGCTGCAGCGGCTGCAGCGGTATTGAAATTCGGTCATGATGCGGGATCAGCCCTTGCCCGACATCGTCGTGCCCTTGCCCGGGAGCGCCGCCACCAAGGCCGCGTAAAAAGCCGCTGCAAGAGAGAGGTCCTCAACCGGGCAGTACTCGTCGGCGGCGTGGGCCTGCGGCTCGTTGCCGGGGCCGAAACCCAGGCAGGGGATGCCGTAGACGGGCATGATGCCGACGCCGTTGGTGCTGAAGGTCCACTTGTCGACCTTCGGCGCGCGCCCGAATAAACCCGCAAAAGCGTCGCCGGCCGATTTCAGCCAGGGGGAGCCTTCCTCGAGCGTCCAGGTGGGAAAATACTTTTCGTAGGGCACGACCCGGCCGGTGTGGGAGGGGACGCGGTATTCGGGGACGGTCACTTCGGTTTCGGGGAGGCCGGCGCGGCCGGCCGCCTCGCGCACCTCGGCCACGGCGCTCTCCTTGGTCTCGCCCGCGGTCAGGCGCCGGTCGAGGTGCAGGCGGGCCGTGTCGGGCACGGCGCAGAGCGACGGCGAGCCGGAGGCGATCTCGGTTACGGCGATCGTGCCCTTGCCGAGGAAGGCGTCGGTCGCCAGCCTTTCGTTCAGCCGCTCGATCTCCAGGGCGAGGCGCGCGGCCTTGTAGGCGGCGTTGTCGCCGCGCTCCGGCGCCGAGCCGTGGCAGC
>CABEBD010000039.1_pt1 | contig 15128 bp, 18 predicted proteins | sample 3132501 | NCBI WGS metagenome assembly CABEBD01 (sample SAMEA5534344, study PRJEB31848) | metagenome | biome: tundra; feature: field; material: soil | place: USA | collected 2013-05 | depth 0.45 m | reverse complement strand
CAGGCGGGGAAGAGGAGACCTATGGCCAGAAGTAAAAGTGCATAGAATGGCAGTCTATTAGATCGTAGTCCGGGGGAAATAGTGAATCGTCGCATGGCGCCCTCCATAAGGGATTTATACCATTATGAAATAGGGAGACACAATACCCTGTCCCCAATAGGGGGACACAGTATTGTGTCCCCCTATCAAGTGTATTATTGTGAGAATAGGTCGAATGGAGCCCAACATGAAAAGAAAAATTATCAATTCATTCAAATGGATTTTCGTTTTATGCTTGGCTGCGGGATTTAATGCTAATTCGCCTGTGCAGATAGCGGGGTTTAAGAATTTTGAGATCGTGGAAAGTGCGCCGGTCGAAACGACTTTGGATAATCCCGATGTACGCAACGCCCACGAAGTGTGGCTGGAAATGATCAGCCATGCCAAGCGCAATCTGGATCTGGAGCAATACTATATCTCGAACGAGCCAAATGAACCTCTGGAAGATATCATCGATGCTGTGGTCGAAGCGGGGAAGAGAGGAGTCAAAGTCAGAATCATTGCCGATGCGGGAATGTATAAAACCTATCCTCAAACAGTGGATATGTTGGGAAAGCAAAAGAATATCTCGGTGCGATTGATAGACTACGGGAAAATATCGGACGGCATAGAGCATGCCAAATATTTCATCGTGGATGGTGAAGAAGTATTTTTGGGAAGTCAAAATTTCGATTGGCGCGCGCTGAAGCATATTTATGAATTGGGCGTTCATATCACCGATAAGCAAGCCGCAAAAGCTTTTACCGATATTTTCGAAATGGATTGGGAGCTTTCCGGTCCTGAAAGCCATAAATTCAAAGTCCATAAAGAGCAATACAAAACCCCTTATGTCCTGATCGAGGGGGATGAGACACTCAAATATTATCCGACGTTCAGCCCCACGGGCTACATCCCCGACGAATCACTTTGGGATGAGAAGCAATTGGTGAGCTTGATGGATCAAGCGAAAGCGGAAATATACTTTCATGTTTTGACGTATTCTCCGGCCGCAAAAAAGAAGGGTTACTATGAAGTCTTGGATAATGCGTTGCGAAGAGCGGCTGCCCGCGGCGTAAAAGTGCACGTCATGTGCGCGGATTGGTGTAAGCGAAAACCGACGATTGATTTCCTTAAGAGCTTGGCGGTCATACCGAATATTGAAGTCAGATTGAGCACGATTCCCGAATGGTCTGGAGGTTTCATACCTTTTGCGAGAGTTGACCACAGCAAGTTTTTGGTTGTGGACGACCGTTTCAGCTGGATCGGGACAAGCAACTGGGAAAAGAGCTATTTCTATAATGCCAGAAATGTCGGTGTGGTCGTCGAAAATAAGACCGTGAATAAGATTTTAAAGAAAATCTACTTAAATAATTGGAACAGCTCTTACAGCTATCCACTCAAACCTGAGATTGAATATACGCCTCCCAAGATTGGAGATTAGGTTTTCGCCGGCGTCAGTCCTGTCCGCAATTATGGCCATTTGAGAATCCGGTTTTCCCACGGCGTCTATTTATGTGAAGGGGAAAATCCACTTGACGCGTGAAAGAGGCATGGTTATACTGAGTAAAGAATTGTTCAACCAAATCGATAGGAGTTTAACCATGCCGATAGTCGTGACATCGGCGAAATGCCAGGTCGTCATCCCCAAGAAAGAGCGGGACAAGGTGGGCATCGAGCCCGGGACGCGCGTCGTGGTCGTGGCCGTCGACGACCATATCGAGGTCCGGCCACTCCCCGAAAACCCCGTGGAGCACTTTTATGGCTTTTTCAAGGGGGGGCCCTCGCTCACCAAGGCCCTGCTGGATGAGAGGCGGAAGGAACGGAAACGTGAAGAAAAAAAGCGTTCTTGACGCCTACGCGCTCCTCGCTTACCTCAAGAAGGAAAGCGGACACGCCAGAGTCAGAGATCTCCTGGCCTCGGAGGATGCATCCCTTTTCATCAACTCGATCAACGTAGGCGAGGTGTTCTACATATTCGCCCGTGAGCACGGCATCCAGGCCGCCGAATATTTTCAGAGCGTCATCCTTCCGAGCCTGCCCGTCAGAATCGTCGAAAATTCGTTGGACGATGTCATCGAGGCGGCCCGGATCAAGGCAAAATATTCTTTGTCCTTCGCGGACTGCTTCGCGGCTGCCACGGCTATACGGGAGGGCGCTTCCCTTCTTACCGGCGATCCGGCGTTTAAGAAGCTGGGGAAGGCCCTTAGTATCGAGTGGCTGGCCTGACAAAAAAGGCGCTATTTTTTAGATTTAGATCGGTTTTCTTCTCTTGAAAGTCCAATCCGCATCCGGGCAAGGTGGTCGCAATTTGCGACCAGCAGGAATTCTTAAGCGTGCCGCTTGAGAGGGAGATGGGCGGCGATCACGGCATAATGCTTGTCCGATTCGATGAGGACGAGGCCGTGTTCGATGCAGTCCGTGGCGATGATGACGTCGGTCAGGGGAACAGACACGCCCTTTTTTCTCAGCTCATATCCATTGCGGCCAGCGGACTCGAAAGATGCGCGGCTACTCGGGATCAGCTTGAGCCCGGCCAGGGCCGAGGACAATCGGTCGATCTCTGCCGGACTCCTCGCACCGATCAATAATTCCGCGATAACGACTCCGTTGATGTAGACGCGGTTATCTTCGACGAGCTCGTCAATGAGCTCCCCATATGCCGATTTGCCCTCCCGGAAATAGGGGATCCAGACACTCGAGTCGATGAAATATTCCGGTTTCATATGAGGTCTTTAGACCGCAGGGCTTTCAGATCGATGTCCAGATCAATCTTTCCCCGCAGATGTTTCAGGTTCTGGCGGCGGACCCGATTGAGCATCTCCTCGAGGGAACGGCGCACCAGCAGGGTTTTGCTTTTCTCGCCTGTTTCATTCATCAGGTCCCTCATCAGATCGTCAGGGATGATCAATGTTGTCCTCATGCATATCTCCTATACATATTGTTAATACATATAAGAGATATGTCAACATCTTGGTCTAATTGCTTTTCCGATTGAAGGACGCAGGGTACGTCGGCTTTTCTCAAAGTCGGTCCCGGACTTGCTTCATCAGTTGACAAATTCCCTCTTTTCCGTCATATTTAATATATTATTCAACTAACCCACATTCTCTTGATCGTCTTGATCGCCGCGGCCGTCGTCGCCGTCGTCTTCCTCGTCCGCCTCTTCATCCAGCTCCGCACCACGGCGGGGGAGGCCGAGAAAACGCTGGTCGAAGTCCGCGTTCTGGTTCAAAAGCTGAGCGAACTGGACCTGGAAGTCAAGGCCCGGGTGGAAGAGCTGGGGGACATGCTCGGCACATCCAGGAAGGCCGTCGTCGGCCTTTCCGAGGCGACCATGCTGGTCACTTCGAAATTGCTTCCGGCCCCAGTCAAGTTCCTCCCGTTAGTTCTGCCTGTGGCCCGTTTCGTCGTGCGGCAAATGAAAACAAGGAAGGAGAAACACCATGTCGAATGAAAAGAACTCGGTCTTCGAAGTCGCCGTGTCCTTCGTAATCGGCGCCGTCGCCGGATACATCGTCGGCGTCCTCTTCGCCCCCGCCGGCGGCAAGAAAACTCGTCATAAGATCCAGAAAGAAATCAATAAAACGGGTGAGAAAGCCAAGGAAATTTACGAGAAAATCGCCAAATAAGCAGAAAAAGGAATCAATATCCTTTCAAGTCAAAGCATCTCCGGGCTAAAGCCCGGGGCGTGAGCAGCAAAGAAAGGATTCAGGACGTTTTCTTCAGCAGGATGTCCTCGAAAAACTTCAGGGCCGCGGGATCGCCGCTCTGCCCGAGCCAGAAGACGGCTTTCTTCCGGACCGACGGGTTTTTGTTCCCCTTGGCCAGGTCGATGAGCATGGGCACGGACTTGTCTTTGGGGAGCTGGCTGATGGCGAAGACGGCCTGATCCTTGAGCCCGCTTTCCGTATCTGGGGCCTCCACGATGTCCTTCAGAGCCTTGACGCATTCGGCCGAGGCTTTCTGGCCCAGCCAGAAGACGGCCTGCTTCCGGACGTCCTGGCTCGAATCCTGCTTGGCGATCCGGATCAGTTCCTCCACCGCCTCTTTCTGTTTGCTGAGCTGGATGGCGAAAATGATCTGTTTCTTGACGGACCCGTTCTGTTCCTTGGCGTAGATCTCCTTGAGGTCGGCGAGCGCCTGGGCGTCGCCGGCATTTCCCAACCAGAAGATGGCCTTTTCGCGGACTTTTCCCGGCCGGGGCCCGACCGCTGTTTTCTTGAGGAACGCACGGGCTTGCGGGCCTTCGTGGCAGTAAATAGAAAAGATCAAAGTGTCCAGAACATGGGCGTCGTCCTTGACCGCGTCGAAGGATTTTTCGAGGAAGCCGGAGCTCTCCGCGTTTTCCACCCGGCCCATCCAATAGACAGGCGCATCGCCGAATTCGTAGGTCTGGTCGAGGTCGAGCAGCGATACGTCCTGCACCGCCGCGCCCTTTGAACCGTCAAAAAGCAACAGCATCCCGGCCGGGGACGCGGCTTCCTTTTCCTCGCCGTCCACGCTCACCGAGTTCTTTCCCCGGCCCTTGTCCTCGATCCGAATCCGGGCGTCCTTCGTTCCGACGGTGTAGCCGTCGGCCGGGCCGGAATAGTTGCCGCGGTGGATCTTCGTCCGGCTCAGGAATTCATAGGCCGCGAAATAGGCCGCACTACCGCCCGCTTTCGCGGCGTCTGTGCGCGCTTGTTCGATCTTCCGGTCGAGCGGCCCCGCCGCCCCGCTCAGGTCGCGGGCCTTGCCCTTGAGAAAGCCGGGGATCTGCCCGGCCGCGGCGCCCGCCGCGCCCAGGATGATGACGGCGGCGAGGGCCGCCGGCAAGATTTTTGAATGTTGAGTCGTCATGCGCGTCGCTCCGCCCTTCTCACTTGTCCAAAATTTCGCGGAGGTACTTCATCGCCTCTTCGCTCTTCGACTGGCCGAGCCAGAAGATGATCTGCTTCTTTGCGCCGAGGTCCTTCTCCTTGCGGGCCAGATCGATCAGGGTCGAGATGGCTTTGGGGCTCTTGTTCTGCTGGGCCAGGCCGAAGATGATCTGCTGCTTGAGCTTGGAGTCGTCGGTCTTGCCGTAGAGGTCGAGCAGGAGCGGCAGGGCCTCGTCGCTCTTTCTCTGCGACAACCAGAACACGGCCCGCTCCTGCAGCTTCGCGTCCTTCGAGTTGCGGGCGATGTCCATGATCTTCGCCTGGGCCTTCTCGCTCTTGTTCTGGGCGAAGCTCATGAGCAGGTTCTCCTTGAGCTTGGCGTCGTCGGTTGCGTCGTAGACTTTGAGCAGGGCGGCCAGGCTCTCGTCGTCGTGCCGCTGCCCCAGCCAGAAGGCGGCCTGCTGCCGGACCTTTGCGTCGGGGTCCTTGGTGGCCAGGTCGATGAGGATCGGCAGGACCTTGGGGTCCTTGGTCTGGCTAAGGACGAAGAGCGCCTTCTCCCGGAGTTCGGGCTTCTGGTCGCCGCGGACCATTTTCTCGAGGATGGGGAAGGCCTTCTCCCTGTCCATCTGGAGGAGGGCGTCGAGGGCCACGAGCTTCAGCTCGAGGTCGGGGTCCATGGGTTTCTTTTGGCCTCTGAGTTCATTTTCCAATATGCCGGCCTGGAGCGCGTTGGCCATTTCCAGGTTCGCTTCCACGCCGCCCTCGATGCCGCCCGCTACTCCAGCCGCAACGCCGGCCGCGACGCTTTCGTTGATGTACTTCCGATAATCGTTCAGGCCGTTCTTGGCCAACGCCTCGGCGATTTCAAGCCGGAGGAGCTTGGCGTCCTTGACCCAGGGGCTCCAGGGCCACTTGGTCACCAGGCTGTTCAGCGATTCGATGGCGACCTGCTTCTGTTCAAGCTGTCTCTTCATGTCCGCGAGCGACGAGGCCATCTTGTCCCGGCTGAAGGCGAGCCAATAGAGGGACTCGTCGGCGTTGTTGATCTTGGATTGGGCCATGACCTTTTCCCAGGCGCTTACCGCGGCGTCCCAGTTCTTCTGGTAGACGAACTGTTTGGCCTCTTCGAAAGCTTTTTGGGACTGTTCCGACTTGGCCTGGTTCGCTTTGTCCTGTTCCGCCTTGGTTTGGGCTGCCTTGGTTTGATCGGTCTGGGCGGGATCGGTTTGGGCCAGGGCAAAGCCGCTGGCTGTCAACATTAGGACGAGGACGAGAGCGATGGTTTTCATGAGTTTCATGTTTGTTCCTCCTAGGTTTTTTTCAAGATTTCCATTTTAAAAAGAACGTCCCGCTTTTCGATCAGGTCCCTGATCTCGGCGGGCGACTTGGCGCTGTTGGATCCTCGGTCGACGATCTCCTTCAGGATGAGGTCGAGGTCGTCCAGGAGATCGGCGGCCGCGGGGTCTCTTTCGGCAAGCTTCCGCTTCAGAAGGACGTTCTGAAGCATGAGCGTCCGGAGGGCGGCCTCGTCCACGTAGACCCGGCCTTCGGGCTTCTCGCCGGGGACGTAGTGGGCGTAGTCCAAGAGGATCGGCTTGAGGTCTTCGAGGTGGGCGGCGAAAGCCGGCCGGATCCCGTTCGGGGCCGGTACCGTCGGCATTGCGGCCGTCGCGACGGTTGCCTGCGCTCCGGAGCCGCCCGGCCGAGGCGACGGCCCGAAGCCGAACCTCCCGATGACGATCCCCGCGGCGAGGACGAGGACCAGGGCCGCCCCGGCGAATGCCCAGCGCCATCGCGGGGCGAAAAAGGGTCGCGGGGCGGGGGAGAGGCGCCAATCCGCGGGCTTTCCGGAGATCCCCGCCTGGATTCCCTTCCAAGCCTTCTCCCAGTCGGCGGCCGGCGCGTCTTCGGGCTTGTGCTCGTCGAGCAGGGTGAACAGGCGGCCCATTTCCGCTTTCTCGGCGGCGCAGGCCGCGCAGCCGCGGAGGTGCTCCTCAATGCGGCCGATGTCGGTCCGGCCGGCCTCGCCATACAGGTCGAGGACCATGAGTTCCCGGGCTTTCTTATAGTTCATATCCGTCCTCCACGACGTATTTCCGGAGATGCTTCCGCATCGCGGCCACGGCCCGGAAGAGGTGCTTTTTGACGCTTCCCTCCGAGGAGGCCACCGTTTCGGCGATCTCCCGGGTGGTGAATTCCTGATAGTGGCGGAGGGTGAAGATCATCCGCTGCTTGGGCGTCAGGCGGGTCAGGGCCTCGTCGATTTTCTCCCGGATTTCGGCGTTCCGGGCGGTGCGTTCGGGGTCGGATGCGTGGGATGTCGCGGGCATGGCGGCCGCCTCCTCCGGGCCGAACGGCCCGACGTTCCGGGCCTTCGCCCGCCGCATGGCGTCGATGCTGGCGTTGACGCAGATGCGGTTGAGCCAGGCGGAGAAATTCAGCCCCTTCTCGGGGTTGTAGCGGGCCAGGCCGTGGTAGGCTTTGATGAACGTCTCCTGGAGGACGTCTTCCGCGTCCGTTTGGTTCCGGAGGTAGCGGTAGGCCAGGCCATAAACCCTCTGGCGGTGGCCGTCGAACAGCTCGCGGAACGCCGCGGGGTCGCCCTCCTGGGCCCGCCGGATGTACGCCTGCTCTTCCATGGTCGTTTCAATAAGGTTAACGGCCCGCCGCCGGGTTTTGTTGACAGGAATTTTAGCACATAGGGGGGACACAATACTGTGTCCCTATTTTGGAACAAATGGGGGGACACAATACTGTGTCCCCCTATATAAATCGATGGGAATAGGGGGACAGGGTATTGTGTCCCCCTATTCTTATTGCTAGAATTCAGGTCGCATGGACGCCGAAACGCGCGAAGATCTGATCCGGGTCGTCGGGCGGGAAAATGCGCTCACCGATCCCGAGGCGATGATCGACTACGGGCACGACGAATTCTCCCTCCGGGACATCAGTTGCCTTCCCGACATCGTCCTCAAGCCGGTCTCCCCGTTCCAGGTCGCGGCGATCCTCGAAACCGCGTCCGAGGAGCGCATCCCCGTGACGCCCCGCGGCGGCGCGACGGGCCTCTGTGGCGGCTGCGTCCCGTCGGCGGGCGGTATTTCCCTCTCGCTCGAGAGGATGGACAAAGTCCTCGAGATCGACGCGGCCAACCAGATGGCCTGGGTCGAGGCAGGCCTGACGCTCCGCGAATTCGAGAAGGCCGTCGAGGAGGCCGGGTTCTATTTCCCGCCCCACCCCGGCGAGGAGAGCGCGATGATCGGGGGGATGATCGCCACGAACGCCGGCGGCAGCCGCGCGGTCAAATACGGCGTCATCCGGAACTACATCCGCGGCCTCGAAATCGTCACGCCCGCGGGCGACATCCTCACCCTGGGCGGCAAGCTCATCAAGAGCAGCACGGGCTACAATCTGCTCCAGCTCATGATCGGCTCGGAGGGGACGCTGGGCGTCATCACGAAAGCCGTCATCCAGATCATGGCCAAGCCCGCCGCGACGCGCTCCCTGGTCATCCCGTTCGCCGGTTTGGAGGCGGCGATCGACGCCGTCCCCCTCATTCTGAAGTCGGTCGTCCCGCTGGCGCTGGAATTCGTGCCGCTCGAAGTCATCCGCCTCTCCGAGGAGCACCTCAATCGAAAATGGCCGTGCGCGGCGGGCGAAACCCACGTCCTCGTCATCCTCGACGCGGCGAGCGGCGAGGAGATGGACCGGGCCTCGGAGACCGTCGCCGAAATTGCCCTGGCCGCCGGGGCGCTCGACGTCTTCGTGGCCGATACGCCCGCGAAGCAGGACAACGTCCTGGCCATCCGGAGCAAGATCTACGAGGCCATCAAGCGGGACACGATCGAAATTCTCGACATCTGCGTCCCCCGGGCCGAGGTTGCGGCCCACGTTAAAAAGGTCCGCGAGCTCGAAGCGAAATACGGCGTCTGGCTGCCGACGTTCGGCCACGCCGGCGACGGCAACGTCCACACCCACATCATGAAGTGCCGGCGCGAGGGTGGCCGGTTCGTCCCCGTCCCCGAGGCGGAGTGGCGCGAAACGCTCGAGCGGGTCCGGGCCGGGCTCTATGCCGATGGCGCGGCGCGGGGCGGCGTCATCTCGGGGGAGCACGGGATCGGCCTGGTCAAGAAGCCCTACCTGGAGGGCTGCCTGTCGCCGGAACACGTCGCCCTCATGCGCGGCATCAAGAAAGTCTTCGACCCCCGCGGGATCCTGAACCCCGGGAAGGTCTTTGATCTCTGAAGCGTCCGGGCGAACCGGATGAAAGTGAGGAAGGAATGATGAATAGACACCATGGGCATCGTTTTTGGATCGGGGCCCTCGCCCTCGTTCTGGTCTTTGGGGCCTCCGGCGCCGCTTCCGGGGCGGCCTTGAGGTCGAAGGACGCCGCGGCGCCGTTCGACCTCAAGGACCTGATCCGCGAGGCCCTCTCCATCCCGTCCACCACGGGCAACGAGGAGCTCCTGGCGGGCAAGATCCTTTCGTATCTGCCGAAGGCGGGCGTCGAGAAGGACAATCTCGGATCGATCTACGCCAAATTCGGGCAGGGCGGGGCCAAGCTCGCCATCTGCGCACCGCTGGACGAGTACGGCTGGTTCGTGAGCGGCTTCACCGCCGACGGATTCCTCCGGCTCGACCGGTCGGGCCAGCCTCACCCGAACTACGACGGCTACCTGCTCGGGCAACCGGTCGTCATCTCCACCCAAAAGGGGCTCCAGTACGGGATCGTCGTCCAGCCGGCCATGCATCTCCTGACGCGCGAGCGGCGCGAGGAGCTCCGGAGATTTACGCTCGACATGGCCTATGTCGACATCGGTGTCCGGTCGGAGGACGAGGCCCGGAAAAAGGGCGTCGAGATGCTCGACGCCGTGACGCTCTGGCCCGACCTCAGCCTCCTGGCCGGCGACAAGTGGGCCGGTCCGTCGCTCGGCCAGAAAACGTCGTGCGCCCTTCTCCTCAACCTGGCCGACGATCTCGGAAAAGCGAAGCTGTCCCAGGAGGTCACGCTGTCCTGGCTGGCCCAGACGAAATGGCTCGTCCGCTCGAGCGGCGCCGGCGCGCCGCGCGGCGCGCTGGGATCGACCCGGGCCCGCAAGACCCTCCAGCCCAAATTCGCGGTCCTCGTGGACGGCATCCCCGCCGACCGCGGCGAGCGCGGCGCGGCCTTCGGCAAGGGCCCGGTCCTCGTCCTGCCGCCGGACGGCTCTCCCAAGCTCAAAGAGGCCGTCGAGGCGGCCGCGCGCGAGGCCAAGGTCGCGCTCCAGGTCGTGACGGGATCGGATTCGACCCTGCTCAACGGTCTGGCCGGCGAGGGGACGGAGGCCGTCCTCCTGGCCCTGCCGGTCAAGTTCGCCCAAACGCCGTCTGAAATCGTCGACCTCAAGGACGCCCAGGCTTTGAAAGCCGTGCTGCTGCAGCTCGTTCAATCTGGGAGGGTCAAATGAGAAAAACGACTTATGGACTTCTCCTGCTGGCTTTGACGCTGAACATCGCCGCCGCGCGTCCCCAGGGCGCTGCTCCGGCGCCGGCCGCATCGAGCTGGGACCTCCTCCGGAAGATCGTCCTTGTTCCCGGGATGTCGGGGCAGGAAGGGAAAGCCGCCGATTTCCTGCAAGCGGCCCTGCCGGCCTCGCTCAAGGTCCAGCGCGACGCGAGGAATAACGTCTGGTTTACGGCGGGCGAAGGGAAGCCCCATATCCTCTTCGTCGCCCACATGGACGAGCTCGGATACACGGTCGACAAGATCATGCCTCAGGGGACGGTGCTCCTGAAGCCCTACAGCTCGTTCCTGCCTCAGGTCAGCGAAGGGCGGGCGTTCGTGATCCATACGGCCAAGGGTCCCGTCGAGGGCATCATTCAGCCGGCCGCGGATTATTACGTCAGCCAGACCGCGACGACAGCGGGGGCCAGGGGAGCGCAGCCTGCCGCGGGAGCGAATAGGGGAGCGGTCCCGACCCAGGCGGCCAATCCACCTCAGGGAGGGCAGGCGGCCTCGCCCGCTCAGGCTAAGGCCGCGCCAGTGGCGGCCGGCCAGAATCCTCCCGCTGCCAAGCCCGGCGCCGCAGGCGCGACCCCGGGATTCGAGGTCTACCTTGGTGTTTCCACGGAACAGGAAGCCCGGGCGCTCGGCGTCGCGGAGGGGAATCCGGTTCTCGTCAAGAAGAAACTCGTCGATTTGTCTCCCGACATCATGGCCACGCGCGCCGTGGACGACCGGGCGGGCTGCGCCGCCCTTCTGGCCGCCGCCCTTCAAACGGACTGGTCCAAGGTGCACGGAAAGACGGTGACGATCGCTTGGGACGTGGAAGAGGAGACCGGCCTGAATGGGGCCCAGGTCCTGGCCAAGACGCTCAAGCCGGACTACGTTTTCGCCGTCGATACGTTCGTCTCGTCGGATACGCCGCTCGAAAACAAGCGGTTCGGCGACGCCGTGCTCGGAAAAGGCGCCGTGCTGAGGTCGATCGACACAAGCAACGTCACGCCCAAGACCGAGATCCGGAAGGTGGCGAAGCTCGCCGCTGCCCGCGGGATCCCCGTTCAGATCTGCAGCTCGCGGGGTGGGAACGATGGCTCGGTGTTCGTGGCCGACGGCGCGGTTGATATCCCGCTCTCCTGGCCGGGGGTCCATGCCCATTCGTTCATCGAGAAGATCGTGAAAAGCGATCTGGATGCGCTGACCCGGCTCGTCATGGCCATCATCGAGGAGTGGAAATAGCCTCGGCCTCGAAAGGGGTCTTCCCCTCCGACAACTTGACATTCTCGCGGATCAGGTTCTATGATGCAGAACGATGGGGGGAAGGACGAAGGATGGTTTCCGATTCCCCACTAAGAACGATGGAGTAGGGAGGATTATCAATGCATATCGTCTGGACGATCCTATTGGGTTTGGCCGTGGGGATCATCGCCAAGTTCATCTTTCCCGGCAGGGAAAACATGGGCGTGATCGTGACCGTTCTGCTCGGCATTGCGGGCTCCTTCGTTGCCTCGTACGCCGGCCAGTGGCTCAAAATCTATCAGCCCGGTCAAACCGCCGGTTTCATCGGATCCGTCGTCGGGGCCCTGCTGCTCCTCTTCGTTTACAGCCTGATCAAGCGTAGATCCAGCTAGCGCCGCGTCGGATTATTTCGGAATCTTCAGCTTCTGGCCGATCTCGACGGCGGCCGGGGCCCCGGGCTTTGCCCGGGGGTCCATTTCCGCCGTACTCGCCCGTGGTTACAAGCCACGGGCGAGTGGCGAGCCGAAGGCTCGTCCCTTGACTCTTGAATTTCTCAAACCGGCCGGCCAACCCGGCTGCCTCCAAAATCCCATCGAGAAACGAAATAAATTTGACAACAATAAGAAGATAGCATATATTATATGATGGAGTATGAAATGATAAGAAAAACAGTTATGATTGAAACGGATTTGGCCAATGATATCGACCTTTTCGCCAGAAAAGAGGGCCGGGATTTTTCCGGAGCCATGCGATATACAGCCCGCATAGGCCTCCTGGCCATCGAGAACCCCGAGTTCACAATCCAGGAAATCAAAGATATCCTGGAGGCCAAGGCTGAATTCGAAAAAGGAAAAACGACGGAACTCGATATTCGGACGATTTGAATGCGGCTCCTCGAAACTCTGAAGTTCCAGAAGCTCCGGAAGAAGCTAAAAGAAGAAGACGAGAGAGGCGCGCTCAGAGAAGCGGTCCTATACATTCTTGAAAATCCGGAATCCGGGAAAAAGCTCAAGGGAGAGTTTCGGGACCTGCGTTCGTTCCGTTATTCGGTTCGAGGACAGGCCCGCCGCTTGATATACAGGCACGAAAAAGATTCCATAATCCTTTTCTCCTTCGGTCCGCGGCAGGGAATCTACAAGTAATGCGGTCCTCTACCGCCTCGCGGCGTGATATTGCTCGAGCATTAATTTCACATTCTTCGCCGTGACATGGTCGTGGAACCGGAATCCCCCGCCGAAATTTTGGGGGATATGCATCAGCTCGTGAATGATCGTTTCTTCCTGGTCCCGATCGCCGAGGGCGTCGAACCGCTCGGAGATGAACTCCAGAACGTAAAAGGCCTTGATCCCCATCGCGATCTGGAGGACCTTGCTCATCCCGTGGCAGCGGGCGATGACCCGTCGCGCCGAAGAGCCGAAGCTCCGCAAGCAGACGACTTTGTCCAGATCGATGTGGCGGAGGTCCAGCGTCCGGACGATGTCCGCGAAGCGGGACTGGATGTCGTCCGCGATTTCGTAACGGATGTTTCCTGATTTTCTCTTGGGCATTCTATCCTCGATAGGCAAAAAAAATCCCCATCGTCCGGCCCCGCCTTCGGATGACGGGGACGGACGATGGGGAACGGATTCAAATCCCGGCCTGACTATTCTTTGTCCGGATACAGCAGCCCGTTCAGCAGGAACTTGTAAGTCCCGTGGGACTGGGCGCGGTTCTGGCAGCGGATGCCGATCAGGATCAGGTGCCCTTCCTTGTACGTGGTGTCCACGACCACGGCCTTGCGGGCGATCGTGTCCTCTCCGAGGAGCCAGCCGCTCATGAGGAGGTTGTTGTCGGGGAAGGCCGCGACGACTTTCCGGTCCCATTCGAAGCCGGGGTTGGAGGTGTCCAGGGCGAGGCTGTTGACGAACATGGCTCCGGCCTCCTTGGGCATGCCGTACCCGATCGGCGACTCGTTGTCCACGAGGATCTTCAGGATCGACGTCGGGCAGTAGAATTTCGTCCGGTCCACGCTCTGGATGGCGTTCCGGGCCGGGACGTCGAACTCGTTGAAGGCCAGCGTGCAGGCGCCGTTGAGGAGGACGACGGTCCCGCCCTTCTCGACGAACGCCTTCAGGGCGTCCACGCCCGCCTGTTCGATGCCGCCTTCGAATTCCGGTGGGGTCGTGGACTGGGGCTGACGCGCCGGGGCGCCGCCGGCGGCCGTGCCTCCCGGGGCGGCGCCACGCTGACCGCCCGCGCCGCGCTGACCCGATTTGATCTGGGTGCCGTTTTCGTCGGCGAAGACGATGACGTCGTAGTCGGCCTTGATGTCGGTCTTCTTCTCTTTCGTCCCCTTGAAATAATCGTTGTGGAGGGTGGTGAAGGGGATCCCCAGGTCATCGAAGACATAGCGCGTCCACCCTTCGTCCATGTTCCCCCGCCAGGACTGGTAGAGGCCGACACGATGGAATTTCAGGGGCGCCTTGGCGATGTCGGCCGCGTCGTCGAGGTCGATGACGCTCAGGTGGTACTTGGCCTGGAGGGCGGGGAGGGCCTTCTTGACGTCGGCCGAGTTCTTGACGATGAAGCTCCCGGCCGGGATGTCGAAGCCCTTCCGGGTGACTTTGGAATTCGTCCGCCAGACTTCGGCTTTGGCGTCCTTGAGGAGGGCGAAGGCGATCGGATAGGAGACGTTGTTCTGCGAACCCAGGACGATGAAATTGCCGCCGCCCTGGCCGGCCGGGACGGCGGGATAGGGGACCTTGGCGATCTTCTCGAGCTTGGCCTCGAACGGCTCATCGATTTGTTCGCAGGCGACGCCCATCTGGAGGGGCAGCGTCCAGCCCGCGTTGTCGTAGGGCGGCTGCGGGGGGCCGCCGGGGTACTGCCGCATGTCGGGGTATTTCTGCTTTTCGAGCATGGCCCAGGCGAAGGCTTTGTACGGCTGGGCCGTCTTCACCACGAACGCGCCGGCGGGGAAGAACTTGCCCTCGGCCACGAAGTCGGCCTTGGCCTGTTGGATCTCGACGCCGCCGAGCTGCAGGACCTCGAGCATCTTGAGCATGGTCGGGGTGTCGTGCTGCTTGGCCGGGATGACGAAGGCGAACGGCTGGCCCTTTTCGACCTTCTCGATCGAGTCCTTGCACATCTTGTAGAAGTTGAGGAGCAGGTCCTCCTTGTGGAGGGCGGCCGTCTTGATCATGCTCTGGGTCATGATGAGCTCGTAGTCGACGATGTCTCGCAGGCGCCACCAGCCGCCCGGCCAGGGGTCGACGAAGTCCATCATCTTCTCGGCATAGGACTTCGGGATCTCGGTCGGCTCGATGAAGACGGGCGTGCCCATCCTGGTCGAGGCTGCCTCGCTCAGGATGCCGACCACGTTGTGCAGCCAGGGCGTGTCGTCGCAGGCGCCGATGTACCAGGCGGTGTAGCTCCGGCCGTTCACGACGCCGCTTTTGTTGTTCTGCTGGAGGTCATAGGCCATGGCCGTGCCGATGAGGTTGGCCGACCGCCAGACGAGCGGATGGACGTTGGGCAGGGGCGGGTCCATGTAG
>CABEBD010000037.1_pt1 | contig 15249 bp, 17 predicted proteins | sample 3132501 | NCBI WGS metagenome assembly CABEBD01 (sample SAMEA5534344, study PRJEB31848) | metagenome | biome: tundra; feature: field; material: soil | place: USA | collected 2013-05 | depth 0.45 m | reverse complement strand
GTCCTGGGGCATCCTCAGGCGATTTTTCCAGAGCGGAGGGCGGGGAGGCGTCATGATCGACATTCTGCAAGCCATAAACGACCCGAACCTTTTCGGTTCTCTCTTCAAGGATCCCGCGTCCTGGCAGAATTGGAGGGTATTCCTTGCGGCTGTCTTCGGTCTGCCGATGGGGGACGAGGACAAGGCGATCTTCCACGTGTTCACGGGCCGGACTGAGCCCCCCACCGCCCAGGTCCGGGAAGTCTTCGCGATCGTCGGGCGCCGGGGCGGAAAAAGCTTTGTCAGCGCGGTCGTCGCCTGCTTCCTGGCCCTGTTCCGCGATTGGAGCCCCTATCTGCAGCGGGGGGAGGTGGGGACGATCATGGTGATAGCCAGCGATCGGCAGCAAGCCCGCGTCATTTTGCGGTACATCAAGGGCATTTTACAGATCCCGATATTTCAGAAGGAAGTCGAAAGAGACCTGGCCTGGGAGATCATCCTGAAAAATCAGGTCTCGATCGCGATCAAGACGTGCGACTATCGCACTTTGCGCGGCTTCACCGTTTTAGCTGCGATATGCGACGAATTGAGCTTTTGGGCGTCGGAAGGTCAAAACCCGGCTGAAGAAATATTGCAGGCGGTCCGGCCGGCTATGGCCTCGATCCCGAACGCGCTGCTCATGGGAATTTCAACCCCGTACTCGCGGACGGGCCCGCTCTATGAGGTATTCCGCGAGAAGTACGGCCAGGACGACAAGGACGTTTTGGTCTGGCGGGCGGCGTCGCGGCAAATGAATCCCTCGATCCCGGCCGCCGTCGTCGACAAGGCGCTCGCGGCGGACTATGCCGCGGCCCGGGCGGAGTACCTGGCCGAATGGCGGGACGACGTGACCTCATTCTTGACGGCGGATCTCATCGAGGAGGCGATCAAGACCGGGAGGACGCAGCTCCCGCGGGTGTACCACGTCGAATATAAAGCCTTCGTCGATCCGTCGGGCGGAACCGGATCGGATAGTTTCAGCATGGCGATCGCGCACAAGACGCCGGGGGGCGTCATCGTCCTGGACTATCTGGATGAAGTCCGGCCTCCGCTCAGCCCCAAGACCGTCGTCTATAAATTCTCCAAGATGCTCGAATACTACGGGATCGACCGCGTAGAGGGGGACGCCTATTCGGGCGCATGGGTCCGGGAGGCGTTCCGAGAGCGGAACATCGAATATTGGCCTTCACGGTTTAACAAGAGCGAGATCTACCTGAATTTCGAGCCCCTGGCGGCCCAGGGACAAATTGAGCTCTTGGACAACGCGCGGCTGAAGGAACAGCTCCGGGGGCTCGAGCGGCGGACCCGGAGCGGCGGCAAGGATGGCGTCGATCATGGCCCGGGCCTGCATGATGATTTGGCGAACGCGGCGGCGGGAGCGATCGTCGCGGCGGTTAAGAGAGGGAGCACTTGGACTGCTCTATAAATTCTATTTAGGAGGTGCCCAAATGGCACAAGAAGCAACGAAGTATGAATCTCTGAGGCTGATTCACGAGCAATTCGCGGAACAACTGAGGAGGGTGAACGCGGGCGCCGAGGTGCCCAGCGCTATGGACGACATCCGGGAGGGCCTTCTCCGGAATCAGGACGCGCACAAGAAAGTGATCGTGGAAGGGGTCGACAAGTGCGGGGAGCTCGCGAAGCTCGCGATAAAGGCAAGGGCGCCCATTGACGGCCTCACGGTTCCGCACATGGGCAAGCTGCTCGAGGCCCAAGAAGCCCTGAAGCCGCTGCGGGCGGAATTTAAGGAACGCGCGGGGAAGATCAACGTCGCTGCCAACAGGCTCAGCTCGGACCGTCCGCTTCGGGAGACGACTCAGCGCGTCCTTCGCGAGCTGGCAGTCTTTTTCGAAGAGGTGTGAACGTGGCGAACGAAGAGGGCAAAGAAAAGGGAGGGGGGCCCCCCGTCAAGGGCCCCTCTTCGGAGATCCTACACAATCCGGAAGACGGGACTTTCTGCATCCGGCTCTACGATGGGCGGATGCTCCAGCTCGATCCCGGCCAGGCGACGCTTCTCGCGCGCGGGCGCGTGGACAACGTCTTTGAATTCCTGAGTACGATGCTCAGCAGCCAGATCTTCTCGAGCTTGGTCCTGGCGAATCTGCGGCCGACGGCCGTCTTCCCGCGGCCGGCCGGCAAGGGAGGCATGTCATGACAATCTACCTCATCGAGCATCCATCGGAGAAAATCACCGACGTTGTCGGCGGCATAGACTTTTATCAAGGCCGGGGGACGACCTCCAACAAGGAAGACGCCCTTCGGCTTGGCCGCCTCGGGTATCTCGTCACGGATCAGGAGACGGGGAGCGCGGTCGTGCCGTCGCCGGAGCCCGTCGTTGCCCCGCGAACTTTCGCCAACAAGAAGGACCGCGAAAGCCACGAGGCGCGTCGTCAGCGTTACGGGTTCGGGAAGCAGTAGGCGGGCAGCGCCTATTTGGAGACGGTCTTGGATTCCAGGAACTTCTCGATCTCTGAACGGCGGAAGAGGATCTTCCGTTCAAGCCGGATATAAGGGAAAGCCTTATTTCGCATGAGGCGCTGCATGGTCGGGCGTGAAATACGGAGGAATTGTTGGGCTTCCGATTTAGTCAACAATTCCTCCCTGGGGGGCATGTCAAGATGTTATCAATTCAGCCGGGCAAATGCAAAAAAAAAGCTTGACTTTCGTTATTCTGTGTCGTATGGTATTAATAGGTATCAAAAAGGTAAACTAAGGAGTGAGACATGGAAGACTTACTGACCCCCCAAGACGCCCGGCGGATCCTCCGAATCTCGAGGACTTCCGTCTACGGGCTTCTCGGCTCCGGCCGGCTGAAATCGTTCAAGGTCGGGCGCCTGGTCCGGATCCGGACTATCGACCTCAAGCATTTCATCGAGGGCAAGCCCTCGAAGAATATTTCCCTTTAAGGAGTATCACAATGATTCCCAATCAGCACGACACGACGGACGAGAGCAGCCGCAAGCCCGAGAAGCGGCCCGCGGTGGAAGGTCTGGACATGGACAACCTCGAGAACTTCCGGCCGATCCCGGTCTGCGTCAACTGAGGCCGATCATGTCCTTTCAAATGCTCAGAGACAACCAGGGCCGCTTCACGGGAGGTTATTATCCCGAGATCGAGGCGAGGATCGCCGCCGACAACGAGCGGGCCCTGAAAATCGTCAAGGTCTGCGAAGCCCTTGGATTCAAGCCGGAAGTGCTAGAGGTTAAGCAATTGGAAAGCGGAAATTGGAGCATTGACTATAGATCACATAATCTACTTTTGGGCCTCGGCTTAGGCCTTGCCGTGGCGCTCAAAAAGACGCCCAAAAAGATAAAAGACCTTCTTTTCCTTATAGTCGATGCCGCGGATCTGCTGAAGGCCCGAGAAGCCTGCAAGCCCAAGCGAATCGGCCGGCCGGCAGCGGCCAAGGGTGCCGGCGCGCGCGCGTCGGTCTGAGAGGAAGCGGAACATGGTAAAATCCAGGAACGACCGAAACCTGAATTTCCGCGAGGGGAAGTGGTTCCTGGATTTCACCTTCCGCGGGAAGAGGATCCGGGCATTCGGCGGCTACACGAAAGAGCAGGCCCGGAACGCCCTGGCAAAGCTCCGGATCGAGAAGCTGGACGAAAAGCTCGGATTCAAGAAACCCGAGGACGTGCCCATTGCTTTCGAAGTGTTCGCGGACGAATTCCTGCAGACCTACTGTAAGCAGAATAAAAAATCATGGCAGGGGGACGAGATCCACCTGGAAAACCTCAAGAGCTTTTTCAAAGGCGAGACCCTACAGAGCATCGGCCCGGAAATGATCGAACGCTACAAGGCCAAGCGCCGGACCGAGGTATCGCCCGCGTCCGTAAACCGCGGGCTGTCCTGCCTCCGGACGATGTTCAACAAGGCGGTCGAATGGGGGAGGCTCGAGACAAGCCCCCTCCGGACCATCAAGAAGCTCAAGGAGCCCCAGGGCCGGGAGCGCATCCTGAGCGCGGAAGAGGCCCGGCGCCTGCTCGATTGCGCGTCCGACGCCATCCGGCCCGTCCTCGTCGTCGCCCTAAATACCGGCATGAGGCGATCGGAAATCCTCAGCCTGAAATGGTCGAACGTCGATCTGACGCGCGGGTATATCTTCATCGAGGATTCGAAGAGCGGGAAGTCCCGGAAGATCCCGATGAACGCGGCGGTCATGGAAGCGTTCCTTCGGCTGCCGCATGAGGCCGAATTCGTCTTCCTTAATTCCGGGACCGGGGAGCACGTCAAGGACATCAAGACGGCCTTTCATGCGGCCTGTCGGCGGGCGAAGAAAGACCCGAACGACGAAGAGGACCCCGGGATCGTCGGCCTTCGCTTTCATGATCTCCGGCATACTGCGGCCAGCAAGATGATCGAGGCCGGCGTCGATCTCGTCACGGTCTCAAAAATCCTGGGGCATGCCTCGATTACTATGACGATGCGGTACGCCCACCCGACGCCGGAGAACATGAGGCGGGCGGTCGAGCGCCTGGGGGAAATCCTCGATCCGACACGCCAAAAAGTCGACACGGTAAAAGTCCCCCGGCCTGCAAGTGTAACGTATGGAGCTCGTTACGAGGGTAGAGGTCATGACTCTTAATCTGTGGGTTATAGGTTCAAGTCCTATGCGGGTCATTCCCCAATCTCCCCAGATTTCAATAACTTGCTTTGATTATTCTTTTTAGGCGGCCATTTTCCCCGTTCTTGACAGCAATCTACGACGGCGATATAGTCGTTTTACAATGGGGGTGGTATGGAGATTCCGAGTTTATGGGGCGCTTAAGTCGCATCGTGCGAAAAAGCAAATCCTTATACACGGACCAGACCAACCGCTTGAGAAGATAGCGATATTTCTTACCTTATTGATTGGCAAGGAGGGAGCATGCGTCTAAGAATTTGGCTGATGGCCTTGGCCGCCTGTCTGCTTGTGGCCGGCATGGGCGCTGACCGCGCTTCAACCGAGGAGAAGGCCCCGCCGATCACAGGAATCAATACGCAACAGCTCGGCCCCCAGCGGCTGGGGCCCTTGCCGCCCGTCATTCACCCGCCGGGGAACCCTACGTCGAGCCTAAAGGTCCACTTGGGCAAGGAGCTCTATTTCGACACCCGCCTTTCGGCCGATAATACGATCAGCTGCGCCTCATGCCACGACCCCGCCCTGGGCTGGTCCGACGAAGGCCCGACCAGCAAGGGGGTCCGCGGCCAGCTCGGCGGCCGCCGGTCGCCCCCCGTCTCCAACGCCGCCTATAGCCCCCTCCAGTTCTGGGACGGGCGGTCGCCGTCTCTCGAGGACCAGGCCAAGGGCCCGATCCAGAATCCGGTCGAGATGGGCAACACCCATCAGGCGATGATCCAGACCGTATCGAAGATCGCCGGATACGAGGAGGAGTTCAAAGCCGTGTTCGGCGAGGGCCCGATCACCGTTGAGCATGTGGCGGACGCCATCGCCGCCTTCGAGCGCACGGTCGTCACGACTGACTCGCTTTTCGACCGCTACGCCCGGGGAGACCATCAGGCCTTGACCCTTCTCGAGAAGCAGGGCCTCGAAATATTCAACGGCAAGGGGCACTGTACGGCTTGCCACTGGGGCCCGTACTTCAGCGACAGCCGCTTCCACAATGTCGGCGTGCCGGCCAAGGATCCCAAGAACCCCGATGTCGGGCGCTTCGCCGTGACGAAGAACCCGAGCGACATGGGCGCCTTCAAGACACCCACAATCCGCGATGCGGCCCGGCGCGCGCCCTACCTCCACGACGGCTCGGAAAAGACGCTCGAATCCGTGATCGATTTTTACGACCGCGGCGGCGGCCAGGATCGGAACCTCGACCCGCTCATGGTCCCCCTGGGTTTGAGCCCGCATGAGAAACAAGCGCTCGTCGCCTTCATCAAGGCCCTGAACAGCCTCAATCCGGAAGTGGCGGATGTCAAGCCGATCGCGCCGAATGAGTTGCACAAGTGAGGAGGGAGCCATGAAAAGATTTCTGACCATCGCCCTCAGCGTCGTTTTCACGCTTCTCATCCTCAGTCAGACCGCTTTGGCCATTCCGGCTTTCGCCCGGAAGCACGGCTTCAACTGCAATATGTGCCACGTGGCCTTCCCCAAGCTTAACGACTTCGGCCAGCGCTTCCGCGACAACGGCTACCAGATCCCCGGCCAGGCAGGCCTGGAAAAAACCGTATTTGAGAATGGCATCCCCTTCGCCCTCCGGACCACGGTCGGGTACTCTGTCTATGGCAACGGACAGGGCACGGCGTCCGGCTTCCATATCTACGGCCTGGACCTCCTTGCCGCCGGCGTCCTCCACAAGAACATTTCGTTCCTGTTCGTCTACACGCCGCGGATCGACGAGCCAGCGGCCGATTTCACCGGGCCCGGCAATGGCAATAACCCCGCCCAGCTGGCGGCCATCGAATCGGCCAACGTGGTTTTCAGTAACCTCGTTCCGGACAAGCTCAACCTTCGCATCGGCCGCTTCGAGCCGGGCTTCCAGTTGCTGAGCTCGAAGCGCCTCTACTACGTCCTTGCGCCCTTCGATATCTATGGCTTCGCCGGCTCGCGGAACAGCTGCGATTTCTCCGCCAACCAGATCGGCATCGAGGCCACCGGCCGTTTCGACGCCGGTCTCAAATACGCCCTGGGCTATATCAACGGCAACGGCGCCAACCCCGACAACAACAGGTTTAACGATCTCTACTTCGCCCTGTCCAAGACGTTCGGCAAGGGGGAGGGCCAGTCGGCCGGGCAGCGGGTCGGGATTTTTGGCTATCTCGGCTGGCAGCCGACGGACTTCGGCGGTACGATCATCTCGCCCGTGGGGGATGTCGATGGCAGAAATAATAAGACCTTCCATCGCCTGGGCGCCGATATCAGCCTGAACTGGAAAACATTCAACCTGCAGGCCATGGTCTTTCGGGGCGTGGACAACAGGGCCTTCAATGAGGTCGACCCGACGAGGAACTATATCTTCTGGGGCGGCGTCGTGGAGCTCGATTATGCCGGTCTGGCCAACAACCGCCTCGTGGGGTCGCTGATGTACAACTGGGTCCGTCCGCCGAGCGATAACGGCGCTAACCGCATCGACAGCTATTCGGCCCTTGCCCGATACTATCTCGGCAGCTGGACGGCGGTAAACGTCGCTTTGCATGTCGAATTCACCCACCGCACGGTCGGGTCCGTCCTCCCGCTCAAGGAGAACCTGTTCACCCTGCTTCTGGATTTCGGTTTCTAGGCAGGTCGGCCTGCCTCCCCTTCTCGGGCGGGGCATGCAATCCTGCCCTGCGGCCAAGGGGGCGACTTCCTCACTTCGCGTTCTTGACCAATCTCTCGAAACGCGGGGAGGCGAGAAGGGGCGCCCAGACCGGATCGAGGCGAAGAAATGGGACGGATATCTCTCCCGTGAGGGAGAGCAGCTTTTCAATCAGATCGAAGGCTTTGTCGTATTCGCTCACCATGGTATACACCTGGGCGAGATCTCTCGCCCGGAAGGCTGCGGCCATGAATTCCTTGGTCAGGGGGAGGATCTCGACGGCCTTCTCCGCGGCTCGAACGGCATCGGCTTTTCGTCCCAGACCGGCGTAGGCGATGCCCAGGGCGCTGAAATAGCGCGAATCCTCGGGATCTTTCCGGACCTTGCCTTCCAGGAATGCGACGGCGGATTCATAATGGCGCTTTTCCATTTCCTGGTTTTTCATCAGGCCGTAAATCTGGCCCAAGAGCAGGGATTTGGGAACATAATAAAACTGGTACGAAAAAGCTTCAGATGTCTCCGCTGCGAGCCGCCGGAGCGCCGCAGCGTATTGTCCATCAAAAATATCGACGAGCACTAAGGAATAGAGGATGAAATTCGGGTCCGGGACGCGGAGCGCACGGACGCCCGTTTCCAGGATCTGGCGGGCTTTCTTTGCATCCCCCTGATAAAAGGACAACGTGGCCTTCCGGTAATAGGCCAGGACATTGTCGGGATTCACGGCGAGGACGCGGTCTAAGTTCTTTTCCGCCTCCTGATAATCATGAAGCAAAAGGTAAGTCACTCCCAGCTGAAAAGGCCTGATCTTGGACAGAGGGTCCAAATCCATCGCTTTCTTGGTATAGGACAGTGATTCACTCAATCTCCCCTGTCGTCTTTTGATATAAGCGATCCCTTCGAGAATCTCGGCGTTCTGCGGCTGTTTCTCCAAGGAAATCCCGAAGTGCTCCATGGCTTTCTCGTATTCCAATCGGCACCATAAATAGTAATAGCCGAGGGCGATATGCGTTTCCGGGGCTTGAGGTGCGAGCCGGGAAGCCCGGTCAACCGCGTCTTTCGCTTGGGCCGAGCGCTCCGGACTGTGATCATAAAAGAAGAAATAATACCTCGCCTGCGCCTGAGCCAGGCGGGCAAAAGCCAGGGAGAACGCCGGATCCAGATTCACGGCCTGCTTGTAGTTCTCGACGGCCTGCAGGGTCGTTTTCTGATTGTTGGATTGATACATCTGGTCGTTGCCCCGCAAGTAGTAATCATAGGCCTGCATATTCCGGGTCGGCAGGATCTCGAGAGCCTTTTTTTCAGGCTCGCGAAGGGCGATCCCCAGGGCGTCGATGACCTTTTTCGAAATTGCGGATTGGACTTGAAAGATTTCGACGAGCGGTTCCTCGTAGACGTCGCCCCACATTTGGACGGAGTCGGACGCCTTGGTCAGGGAGGGCACCACCCGGACTCGGCCTTGTTCTGCTCCCGGCTTCTGCCAGCGGATGGACCCGGAGAGGACATAGTCCACGTCCAATTCCCTGCCGATCTGGGGAAGAGGTTTGGTCGTTTTTTTATATTGGATCGAACTGGTCCGGGCGATCACGTCCACTTCGGAGACGCTCGCGATCCGGGCGATGATCTCGTCCGTGATCCCGTCGGCGAAATATTCGTCCTCGGCGGGGCCGATGTTCTCGAAGGGAAGAACGACGAGCCGCTTTTTCCGCGCGGCCGCGGACGGGGCGGGCGCTTTCCGGGTTAGTAAAAGCGCGGCCGCGGTTCCGAAGACGGCCAGGATCACGAGCGCGGCGAGGAGCTTCTTTTTGGGCTTGGCTTTGCCGGCCGCGGCGCTGACCGGCGTGAAGGGCTGGGGAGAGGCCGACCCTCTTTCGGAGGGCGTCCGAGGCTCTTCCATGCCTGCCAAAGCGGAGGCCAATTCCTGCGCGCTCTGAATCCTCCGCTCCTTCGACTTTTCCAGACAGCGGAGGACGAGGAGGCTGAGATCTTCCGCGATCTGGGGATTGATCTGACGAGGATCCGGAGGGGGCTCGGTCTTTTGCTTCAGGGCGACCCCGAGAGCCGTATCGCTCTCGAAGGGCACGCGGCCGGTGAGCATCTCGAAAAGGATGACACCCAAGGCATAGATGTCCGAGCGCGGGTCGGTCTCCTTTCCCTCGAGCTGTTCCGGGCTCATGTATTCCGGAGTTCCGATGATCGCGTTTTCCCCGGTCAGCCCTTGGGTCTGCAGTGAGCGGGCGATGCCGAAATCCATGATCTTGGCATTCCCCTCTTTATCGATCATGATGTTTTGGGGCTTGAGATCACGGTGGACGATTCCGAGTTTGTGAGCTTCCGCCAGGCCTTCGGCGATCTGGAGAGCGATGGACACCGCCGTTCCGGGCGCTAGATGCCTCGTCCTGCGGATCAGGCTCTTGAGATCCTCGCCCCGGACAAATTCCATGGTGAGATACAGGGTCTGCCCGTCTTCGTTCAGGTCGTGCATCCGGCAGACGTTTTTGTGGGTGATCTTGCGGGCGATCTTGATCTCGTTGCGAAAACGCTCTACGATTCTTTGGTCCGCGGCGATCTCGGGCTTAATCAGCTTGAGGGCGACCTCTTCCTCCATTTTTTTATCGAAAGCCCGAAAGACCCGGCCCATTCCGCCGACGCCCAGTTCTTCGATGATTTCATACCGGCCGGCGAAAACAAGCCCCCGGGTGAGCTCATCGCCGCGCGTCTCCACGGTCATGGTGAAGGAAGGGCTGATCGAGGAATCGAGGCGCGTGGCGCACTCGGCGCAGTACTTGGAATTTTTAGGATTGTCGGTCTGACACTTGGGGCATTTCATGCCGTATTTATCTTCAATCTGGCCGGAAGAATACTCTTTAATAAAAATGATGTCAAATGGGCCGCGGATGTCCTTCTAAAGATACAGTTGTCCTTTCCGGAAAGGGGGCAGGTGAACTCCTTTTCGTTCTGGGAGGCCCAAAATCGGGCCTTTCAGGCGGGCGGCGGAGGCGCCGTCTCCGGGCCGATCGGGTTTCCTCTTTGGCACGTATTTTGCAGTTGATCTCTCGATGCCATTACAGGCAGAACGAATGAAGAAGGAGTTCACCATGAAGATAATCAAGTTCGCGCTCGCGATCCTTTTGGCATTTTCCATGGGATTCGCCCAGACGGAAAAGCTGGGAATGGGGTCGTTCGCCAACGAAAAAGGCCCGATTCTCATGGCCGTCGATGCCAGCCTGGCCATCAAACAGCTGGACCAGCCCTACCTCATGTTCGTCCTTTACATGGCGGCCAAGAAAAACCGGCAGGCCATTACGGTTTCCCGGGACGACGTGGTCCTGGTCTACAGCGGGCAGGAGTTCCATCTGCCCACGGTCAAGGAATTCAGGCAGAATTACAACGGTCAACTCCGGGACCTCGATTTCTATAAGCACCTGGGCAAGGAAGGGATCATTTCCTCATGGACCCGGGTCTATGCGTTCTCGACGAAAGACGATTTCTTCCCTCCCAACACGCTGGGCGCCTCCTTGGCGATCGACGAAGGGAATATGTACAATTTCGTGGGCTTCAATACCCTGTGCTATTTCAAGAATCCGGGCTTCAAAAAGGGCGATACGATCACGATCAAGGTCAAGGACAAGAAGGATCCTACCCTAACGGGTGAGGTGGACGTCGTCCTCGAGTGATGAGCGGCACTCTACCCCGCACAACGCCCCGGGCATAGTACGGGGAACCGCTCAACACTCTATACCCGCCACCAGTAGGAGAACTTCACGAAGACGTTGTAGTTGCGCCGGTCGTAGCGGCCGAACTCGTTCCGGTCGTAGTTCGAGTCGAACCCGAGAAAGAAGACCGTTCCAGGCCGGAGGACGTAGCTGAACAGCAGGTTGCCGAAGATCTGTTTATAAAAGTGGTTGTAGTCCACGATCGCCCGGACCGAGAGCGACCGGGTGAGCTGATAGATGGTCCGGGTGTGAAAGACGTTGTAATCCCATAGCCGTTCCCCGCCCTGCGTCCGCCAGAAAGTCTCCTTGGCATAATCGACCCCGAGCTGCAGGCGGGCGCTCGGCTTGAAATTGACCCCGATTCCGATCGTGGCCCCCCAGCCGAGGAAGGGGTCCCCGGTGTCGTAGTTGATCGTATCCCCGATCTGGGCGTACAGGTTGAACGGCATCCAACGGATGATGTTGCTCTGGCCTTGGACGTTGAGCGTCGTTTTGTGGAAGTCGATGTCGGCGAACCGCTCCCGGCCGTTCTCGATTTGGGCCACGAGCTGATTGAATTCCGTGAACCGGAGTTGGGTTTCGAACAGCAGCCACGTGTCCTGGACGACGCTCGAGAAATAGGCATCGCGCTGGCCGGCCTGGAACCGGAACTGGACCTGGTTGAGAAAGGGCTTATCGGGATAGAGGCGGACGTTGACGAATGCCGCGGCGCTGCGGTAGTCGGTGCGGTTGACGAACCCGGACGAAGCTTCGAAATCGGGGTGGATCGACTTCCAGGAAAAGCCCGCGCTGAAGTTCCGGGTGAAATAGTAGCCTTCGGCATAGAGGGCGGGGGCGAAATCGGTTTTCTCGCTGTCGACGCTCGTCTTCGAGGCCGCCGCCTGGAAGCTGAAGAAGAATTTGTCGGCGAAACGCCACTGGCCGTCCACGCCGGCCACGCGGTTCCAGGATCCGTCGATCTCCTTGTCGGCCAGGCAGAACCCGAGATACGACCCCTGGTTGAAGATGTCGGTCTTCAAGCGGACGATGTTGAAGAGCGCCTTCCGGTTGTCGCTCCCCGCGCCGTCATGGACGTCCCAGAGGCTTTCGGTGGGATGCTCGTCGTACGCCGAAAGAATGCCGTAAGCGAACGGACCGAGCTTGCCCGAGACTTTGGCTCCCCAGAGTGGGTCGGTGATCCGGCGGGTATAGACCATCTCGATTTCGGGAAAGGTGAAGAGCTCCATCCCCTCGAGGAAGAACGGACGCTTTTCCTGGTACCGGAGGGCGTAGCGCAGGTTGATGTCGATCTGCGGGGCGTCGGCCTCGACCTGGCTGAAATCCGGATTGATCGCCGCGTCAAGGGTCAGATTGGAGCTGAGGCCATATTTCAGGTTGACGCCGGGCTGGACATCGACATCTTCCCCCTGGCGTTTCAAAGCCGTGGCGACCGGCATGATCTCGAGGTTCCTGCCCTTTTCGACGCTGCCCCGGATGACGATCGGGCCGGCCTGCGAGATCAGACCGGGGATGTCCCGGGAAAAGGACGGCCAGAGATCGACCTCGCCGGTGCGCGGGATGTTGCGGCCGAGCGTCAATCCCCAAATCTTTTCCTCCTGATTGGGGAAGCGCAGGCTCTTGAAGGGGACCGCCATCTCGACCGTGTAGCCGCCGGCGTCGATTTTCCCCTCTGCGTCCCAGGCTGTGTCCCAGCTCGGGTCCATGTTGTCGTTACCGCCTTCCTCGATCCGGATGAAGTCCATCTGGACACCGGCGGGATTGACCGCGAACGTAGCCGCGCGCCGCCTCTCATTGAACGTATCGAGGAAAACGATGATCCAGTCGTCGTCCAGGGCGCCGTCGCGATTGGTCACCGAGGCGCGAAGTAGGCGCGGCTCTGGGTCCTCGCAGCGGAAGGCGAAGTAGATGTTCTTTTCGTCGTAGCCGACATAGGCGATCGTCGCGAACGACGCCGGCTCGTTGGCCTTAGGCGCGAGCTGGACGAACCGGTCGAGGCGGAGGAATTCCTTTTCATAAAGACCGGGATCGAGCATGCCGTCGATCTTGGGCGCCGTCGAAACCCGGGGAATCGCGAGGGGAGGCTTGTTTTGGGCCCCGGCCGGGGACAGGGGAGCGCCGGGCGAAGCAGCGGAGACGACGGACGCGAGCAGCAGGAGGAGAAATCCGAGAAGTGCGAGTTCTTTTCGCATGTCACATGTCCTTCCAGGTATCGAGGAGCGGAAACAGGCTTATTTGCTCCTCGTCCGTTATTACGAAATATCGTAAAGAAAGGTTCGGGGCTTGTTGAATAATCGCGCCCCCCTATAAAAAGATGTTGACAATACATTAATTGCATAATACAATAATTATGAAATGAAACAAATGGATAAACCAATGGACATCCAAAAAATCAAAATCCTCCGTGAAAAGCTCAGGATCCTCGAGCGTGAATCGATGGGCGTTTTCGACGCCCAGCAGGAATGCTGCGGGCTCACGCTCTCCCAGTGCCACACCCTCATCGAAATCGGGATGAAGGGCGAAATCTCGCTGGTGGAGCTCGCCTCCGCGCTCGGCCTGGATGCCAGCACGTTGAGCCGGACCATCCAGGGGATGGTCATCATCGGCCTCGTACGCCGGACGACCAACGAACAGGACCGGCGATTCGTCAGTATTTCGCTCACTGAGCAGGGCCGGAAAGTCTACGACGAGATCGACGCCGTCTACAACGGCTTTCTGACCGGGGTCTTCGAACTCCTGCCCGGCGATAAGCACGACCGCATCCTCGAGGACATCGGTTTGTTCGTGGAAGCCGTCCGCAATGCCAACGAGAAGAGCGCCTGCTGCCCGAAGGGAAAAAAAGCATGAGCTGCTGCGGACCTGAAATCGACCCGGAAAAAGCCGGGCCGGGCCGGCCGGCCAACGCCAACGACGTCGTCTGCTGCGGCTCGGACTGCGAATGCGAATCGACGTTGCAGGCCGGAGATCTGGACGGGAAATCGCGGCCCTGGATCACCGGGGTCCTGACGACGGCGGCGGGGACCGTGCCTGCCGTGGCCACGCGCCCGAGTTGGACCGATAGACTCGGGACCTGGAAGGTCCGTTGGGGATTCGGCCGGTCGACCTACGCGATCCCGCCGGGGCTTTACGCGATCGGCGCTCCCGGCGCGGACGCCCCGGTCCTCGTCACCGCCAATTTCAAGATGAGCTTCGATCGGGTGCGTTGGGCTATGGAGGGACGAAGTGCCTGGCTTCTCGTCCTCGACACCAAAGGGATCAACGTCTGGTGCGCCGCCGGGAAGGGCAATTTCGGCACCGACGAGCTCGTGCGGCGGATCGAAGCGACGCGGCTCGGCGAGATCGTCTCTCACCGTCAGCTCATCCTCCCACAGCTCGGCGCGCCCGGTGTCGCCGCCCACCTCGTTACGAAACTGACGAAATTCCAGGTGATGTTCGGGCCGGTCCGGGCCGAAGATCTGCCTGCCTTCCTGGATGCCGGCCTGAAGGCGACGCCGGAGATGCGGCTCATCCGCTTTCCCCTCAAAGAGCGCCTGATCCTAACGCCGGTCGAGCTCACGGGCGTTTTCCGTCACCCGATCGGGCTGGCGTTCCTCGGTCTTTGGGCCTTGAAGCTACTCGGCCTACGCTTCATCCCGCTTGACGGCCTCGCTTTCCTCGGGGCCATCCTCATCGGAACGGTCTTGGTCCAGATCCTCTTGCCTTGGGTCCCCGGCCGGGCCTTCGCCTTAAAAGGATGGATCCTGGGCGCGATCTGGGCGATCGCGGTCTGCGCGCTCCGGGGCTTTCCCGGCGCCTCTCTTGGCGGGTGGCTGGCCGCGCTGTCCTATGTCCTGATCCTGCCTGCCCTTTCGGCATTTCTGGCGATGAACTTCACGGGGTCGAGCACGTTCACCTCGCTCTCCGGCGTCGTGAAGGAGATGAAATACTCCGTCCCGGCGATGATCGTTTCGGCGGGGCTGGGGATCGTCGCCCTCGTTGCCGGCTTCTTTGTTTGAGTCTATGAAAGGAGTCCTGTGATGCCGCTCCGATATCTCGAGAACGTCGTGACCCTCGCTTACGATCCAGGGAAGTGCACCGGGTGCGGGATGTGCGTCGCCGTCTGCCCCCACGCCGTATTCGTCATGGAAGGGAAGAAAGCCGCGATCACGGATAAGGACCTCTGCATGGAATGCGGGGCCTGCCTGCGGAACTGCCCGTTCGAGGCCATTTCCGTCCGTCCGGGCGTGGGATGCGCCTACGCCCTCATGATGAGCCAGCTCAAGGGCCGGGAAATCTCCTGCGGCGATTGA
>CABEBD010000031.1_pt1 | contig 16155 bp, 10 predicted proteins | sample 3132501 | NCBI WGS metagenome assembly CABEBD01 (sample SAMEA5534344, study PRJEB31848) | metagenome | biome: tundra; feature: field; material: soil | place: USA | collected 2013-05 | depth 0.45 m | reverse complement strand
GGCCGGAGACGGGTTGTCCGGGAGCGGGCGTGGGGCTGTTGTCCATGAAAGATCGTCCTTCTTATATATTATTTCAGGCGTAGCTGTGAAGGCCGGCCAGGAGATAATTCACGCCGAAATACGTGAACAGGGCGGCCAGGAAGCCGAGGATGACGATGATCGCCGACCGTTTGCCCTTCCAACCCATGACGATCCGGGTGTGGAGGTAGAGGGCGAACACGAACCAGGTGATGAGGCTCCAGACTTCCTTGGGATCCCAACTCCAATAGGTGCCCCAGGCCTTGTAGGCCCAGACCATGCCGAAGACGAGGCCCCCCAGGGTGAAGAGGGGGAAGCCCACGGCGACGCAGCGGTAGCTGACGGAGTCCATCCGCTCCTTCTTCGCCGGGTCGGACGTCGCGAGATACATCAGGCAGGCGATGAAGGCCACGGCGAAAAAGGCTTCGCCGAGCAGGGTCACCGACACGTGGAGCCAGAGCCAGTAGCTCTGGAGCGCGGGCACGAGCGGCGTGGCCTCCTTCGGCATGAGCGGGGAGGAGGCGAGGGCCATGAGGCCGATGACGATGAGCATGAGGTAGGGCCCGATCCGCGGGATCTTGAGCTTGCGGTCGATGATCACGAAGGCCAGGACGAACGCCCAGGACAGGAACGAGATCGACTCGTACATGTTCGTGAACGGGGCGTGCCCGCTCTCGACCGTGCGGACGATGAGCGCCGCCGTGTGAGCGACGAGGCCGGCGATGGCCGCGAGGGAGCCGGTCTTGGCCCAGCTCTCCTTCCGGGTGAACAGGAAGGCCAGGTAGAAGAAGGCGGCGACGATGTACAGGATGAACGTCAGGACGAAAATCGTGGATTCGTTCATTTGCTTTTCCTTAACGCGGAAGTGAGGGTTTCGAATTCGGCGGCGAACGCTTCGCGGTTCTTGGACGCGATCCCGCCGACGACGATGTCGGACCGGCCCTGGGCGTCCTCGATCACGGCCTTGATCTCCCAGGTCGGCCAGTAGAAGGCGAGCGCCAGCCCGAACATCAGCAGCCCGCAGCCGAGCCAGATCAGCGGAACGCCGGGGTCCTTGGCCGCCTCGAGGACCGAGAACTGGCCGGCGTCGAAGCTCTTGAGCTCGAAGGCCAAGTCGGTGGTCTTTTCCTTGTCCTTGTCGTTGGCGGCGTGCATCTGGGCGAAGTCGGGATAGTTGGCGAAGATCCAGCCGCTGAAGACCGGGGTCCCGCCCCGCGAGCCTTCGACGAAGGCGGCCGGGTTGTTGGGCTGGTTCGAGCGGTTGACCGGCTCGTTGTTCTCGCCGAGGACGAAGTCCGGCAGGAACTTCGTCACCGCGAGCGTCGTTTTGTCCGGGTCGTCGAGGGCCGCGCGCTCCCCGACCTTGACTTTGAGCTTCCGGAGGAAGGCCGGGTCGCTCTTCTTCTTGGCCCAGACCTCGACGCCCGGATTGTCCCAGTTGAAGCCGTAGCTAGTCTGGTAGAAGGAGTAGCCCTTGTAGGTCAGGGGATGGTTGACGGTCACGGTCCGGGACAGAACGGGCTTTTTCTGTTCGAGAACGGTCAAATCGCTCTTCCAGGCCTTGACGCTGCCGTCGGGATAGTACTCCGTAGTGAACTTGTCGAGGCGGATCTCGAAGTCCGCCTTCGGGGCGCTCTTCACCTGACCTTCCGCCAGGTAGATGTTGTCGCGGATGCTCGTCGCGCCGCCGATGATTCCCCCGGCCAGGATGACGAGGAGCCCGAGGTGGACCATGTCCGAGCCGAACAGGCCCAGGACCTTCTTGCGGCCGAGGAGATGGACGCGCGGGCCGACGGCGGCCTCCTTCACCCGGTAGCGCGCCCCGGTGAGCAGCCGCTTGACTTCGGCCGCGGCCTCGGCCGGCGGGGCGTTCCGCTTTGCCCGGTCCTTGAGCTTCAGGGCGAGGAGGGCCTTGGGATCGCTCTCGACCCGGGGCGCGACCGCCCGACGGTATTTGGGGCCGAGCCGCTCGAGCGTGCAGATGATGATGTTGACTGCGAACAGGCCGAGCAGGGCGAGGTACCAGATCGAATGGTAGAGGCCGGTCAGCTGGAGCTTCATGAGAAGGCCGGCCAGCTGGCCGTAGCGGGCCCCGTACTCCTCGAGCGTCCGTCCCTGGGGAATGAGCGTGCCCAGGATGGAAGCGACCGCCAGGATGATCAGCAGCACGATGGCCAGTTTGATCGACGAGAAGAATTTGAGGAACCGTTTCATTGCGATCCGTCCTTGCTATGAATTGTGAGGCTGTCGCCCGGCCAACGGGTCCGCCAACGCGCGCCCGCCGTAAAGCCGACAAATAATATAGGAATTCTCGAACAGAAGGCAACTCTTTTTTTTGTCCCTCCCTTTTTCATGTGAAAAGATTCTATATCACCGCCATCGGGATTGTCAAAAAGACGTAGATGGATGGGGGCTTCCGGGCGGGGGGCTCCGAAAGTACGCCGATTTTCCCCGGCGAGGAAAATCGGCTCGTTCCCTCGGCTTGCTCCCGCGATCCGGCATCGCCGGATCGCGGTCCATGCCCGCTGCGCCTCGGTATGCCTTTCTCCGCCCCACCGCCCTTGCGCCCCCCATTTATTTAATGCAACGTTCCGGGTTCTTTACGGCAAGGAAGATCGGGCAACGCGGCGCGAGCCCCGGTCGCTCGAAGCGGCGGGGGCCCACGGTTTGGGGGTGAGCCGCAAGAGCGACTGGGGCGGGAGCCGAGAAAAACAAATCGGGTGTATTCACCCACCAGTCAGGCATTTCACCCATATCTTGTTCCTAGAAGTACCTTCGAAATTCGGGATGAATTGTAATAATTGTAATATATTCAATATGTTAACTGCGCCAAATCGCGCACATTCAGATTGGCACGAATCATGCAAATATAGAAAATCCTATGACTACCAGCACGCCGCGAATCCTCGTCCTGGATGACGAAAAGCTCATCCGCTGGTCTCTGAAGCAGATCCTTTCCCAGGACGGCTACGAGGTCGATACGGCCGCCTCCACCGACGAGGCAGTCGATCTGTGCAGCCTTAAACGGTACGGCCTGATCTTCGCCGATCTCGAGATCTGCGGCGACCAGGGCCGATCCTTTTATAAGAAGCTTCTCTCCCGCCAGGACGGGACGAAGCTCGTCATCGTCACGGCCTTGGCGAAAGACCAGGCCGAGCGGGAGCTGGCCGACCTGGTCCCGTTCGAGATCCTGGAGAAGCCGTTCGACTCCGAGGCCATCAAAGACACGGCCCGCCGGGCGCTCGTTCCGGCCGCGCCCGCGGAGGGACGATGAGATTTGCCGCGAAGGCTCGTCCCTTGACTCGATCCAATCAAAGGAGGTTCATGGTGCCATCGCAAAAACATCAACGGTCGATCATGCTCTCGCTCAAGATCGCGGGATGCCTGATCCTGGTCCTGGGCGTCGCCGGCCTGCTCATGGCCGCGAAGCCGGGGGTTCCGCAAGACAAGAAAGACACGGAAACCTGCGGTCAATGCCACGAGGACGTCGTGAAGGGCTTCCTCGCCAAGCCCCACGCGGCCCTCGGGGATACGAGCTGCACGGCTTGCCACTCGGGCTCCGAGCAGCATCTCAAGGAAGGCGGCGGAGCGACGATCTTCGCCTTCAAGTCCACGGACGCCACCGCCCCGAAGAACAAGACCTGCCTGAAGTGCCATGCCGGCAGCGCGGCGCAGTTCATGTCCGGCCCCCACGGCAAGGCCTCCCTCGACTGCACGAGCTGCCATTCCATCCACGGCGGATCGAAAGCCGGCCTCCTGAAGGGCGGCGAGACCAAAACCTGCAACGCCTGCCATCCGGACGTGGTCGCCAAGTTCTCCTTCAACGAGCGCCATCGCCTCCAGGAAGGCGTCCTCAGCTGCTCGTCCTGCCATGACGTCCACAGCGGCGCCCCGCGCGAGAAGCTCGGCGGATTCAAGCAGCAGGCCTGCCTGAAATGCCACGTCGAGAAGGGCGGCCCCTTCCTCTACGAGCACGGCGCCTCCCGGGTCGAGGGCTGCACGATCTGCCACGAAGTCCACGGCTCTCCGAACCGCCACATGCTGACGATGCAGAGCGTGCCCGACCTGTGCTACAGCTGCCACGTCTTTACCCTGCAGTGGCACACTCAGTTCAACGAGAAGACCACGAACTGCGTCAACTGCCATTCCACGATCCACGGCTCGAACCTGAGCCGGATCTTCATCAAGTAAGGGGAGGACCATGATGCGAAACGCCAAGATCACCATCCCCGTCCTGCTCATCGCCCTCGTCTTCGCCCAGGCGCTGACGCTCGCGGCGCAGGACAAGGACGCCGAGAAGGCTTTGACCGGCAGCTTCTCGTTCGGCTACCGGGCCGTCGACCAGAGCGGCGCGGCCAATATGTACCGGCAGCACGTCAACCTGGACAAGGGCGTGCGGCTCTTCAACTTCGACCTGAGCTATGTCGCCTCCGGCGACCTCAAGAAGGTCTTCGACCGGGTCGATGTCCGCGCCGCCAACCTCGGCGGGGACCCGTACGAGTCGTTCGGCCTTTCCGTCCAGAAATTCGGGACCTACAAGTTCCAGTACAACCATCGCAAGTCCACCACCTTTTACGGCGACGCCAACGAAACCCAGCCCGGGCGCCTCTTCGACGCCGCCCGCTTCAACTTCGACCGCGTCTCCGACACGGGGGCCTTCACCCTGACCCTGAGCAAGGCCCTGAATGTCTTCCTGAACTTCGACCGCTACACCAAGACGGGCGACAGCGCCGCCTCCTACGACGTCGACCTGGCCGTGGTCGATTCCGACCGCCCGGTCTCCGAAAAGATGACCGAGATGGGCTTCGGGTTCGACCTCCACAGCGCCTGGCTCGGCCTCGTCTTCGAGCAGAAGCACCAGGACTACGCGAACGCCAACAGCTTCTTCCTCTCCGGCCCGTTCGAGTTCAAATCGAACGCCAGCACGCTTCGCCTGAACGCCCGGCCGTTCGACGGGCTCCTTTTCCAAGGCTCCGCACAATTTAGCAAGCTCGAGTCCACCGTAACCACGCTCGACGGGTGGGGGACCGGGGCGGCCGTGACCGGCGGCGGGAACTTCACCCGCAAGATCGACCTCTACGACGCCGACCTCACTTGGCTCCTATGCAGCAAGCTGGCCCTCGTCGGCGGCCTCCGGTTCAACAAGTTCGGCCAGACAGGCACACTGACGGCCGAGGGCGAGACCGGCACCCCCGACTTCGGATTCAAGACCCTGGGCCTCGAAGGCGGCCTCCAGGTCCAGTTCACGCCGCGCTTCTCCCTGACGGGGGGCTACCGCTACGAGAAGCGGACGTTCATCAACGCCGGCGGCGAAGCGCAGATCGCCGAAAGCCAGGAGTCCGAGACCGCCCAGGAACCGCTCGAGACCCTGAACTTCACGGACTCGACCGTCCGCAAGGGCGTGTTCGGCAACCTGAAGTGGGACGTCAAGAACCTCAAGCTGACCCTCGACTTCCAGCACGGGAACTACGACGATCCCTACACCCTGATGTCCCCGACCTCGACCGACCGCTTCCGGGCCACCCTCCGCTACCAGGTCAAGGGCTTCAACCTGTCGGCCACGTATCTCACCACCCGGACCCAGAACGAGACCCCCGGCGGCGTGAATTTCCGGATCATCTACACCGACGACAACTACAGCGACCTCTGGAAGTCCTCGAACGACCAGTTCACCCTCCGCGCCGGCTACACGGCCTCCAAGTTCAACGCCTCGGTCGGCTACACGCTCATCAATTTCAAGGTCGATTCCGACCGTCTGATCGCCTTCAATCCCTACTGGGGCGGTCCCGGGGGGGCGTTCCCCTGGAACATCCACTACCAGGGCAATTCCACCCTGCTCGACGCCTCCGTCGGCTTCACCTTCGACGCGAACTGGAAGGCCGGCGCCTATGTCAACAGCTACAAGAACGCCGGATTCTGGCCGATCGAGCGCCTGATGTTCAAGGGCTACGTCGAATACGCCTTCATGGGCGGGTTCGTCTCCCAGCTCGGCTACCGCTACTACAACTTCAAGGAAACGGACGACACGCTCATCATCAAGAACAACTACTCGGCCGGTATCCTGGAGATCTCCTTCGGCTACCGCTGGCAATGAGATAAGAGGAGGATGACATGATCAAGAAACCCTTTGTGATAGCCGCGGCCCTCGCCCTGGCCGTCGCCGGGCTCTTCCTGGCCTTCTCCAGCACCACCGCTTCCGCGGTCACGAACCCGAAGCAGGCGCTGGCCGAACGGCTGTGGAAAATGTCCGGACACGGCGACAAGACGAGCATGCCTTTCAACGATTGGAACGATGCCGGCTCGATCCCCACGACCTGCGCCAAGTGCCATAGCACGCCCGGCTTCCTCGACTTCCTGGGCGCCGACGGCTCCCAGGGCGGCGTCGTCGACAAGGCGGCCGCGATCGGGACGACCGTCGAGTGCCTCGCCTGCCACGTCGACAAGACGAGCGGCGTCCTGCGCCGGAACTCCTCGGTCCAGTTCCCGTCGGGCGTCGTCATCGACGGCCTCGGCCCCGAAGGCCTCTGCATGGAGTGCCACCAGGGCCGGGCGTCCAAGGTGACGATCGACACCAAGATCGCGAGCTCGGGCGTGCCGAACGTCGACACGTCGAGCACCAAGCTCAGCTTCTCGAACATCCATTACTACGCCGCGGCGGCCACCCAGATGGGCACGCTCGTCCAGTCCGGCTACGAATACGCCGGCCTGGAATATGACGCCCGGTTCGCCCATATCGCCGGCTATAACGCCTGCAACACCTGCCACAACCCCCACTCCCTCCAGGTCAACATCAAGGGCTGCAACACCTGCCACGAGGGCATCAAGGACCCCAAGGACATCCGCTTCGTCGGTTCCCAGGTCGACTATGACGGCGACGGGAACATCACCGAGGGGATGTACTACGAGATCCAGCACATCATGGACAAGCTGTACGCCACGATCCAGCGCTATGCCCGGACCGTCCTCGCCAAGCCCATCGGATACGACGGCGCCACGAACCCTTACTGGTTCTTCGACACCAACGGCAACGGGGTGATCGACGGCACCGAGAACGCTTCCACCAACGCCTACAACCAATTCTCCGTTCGACTCTTGAAGGCGGCTTACAATTACCAGGTCGCCACGAAGGACCCGAACAACTTCGCCCACAACGGCAAATACGTCATCGAGCTGTGCTATGACTCGATCGCGGACCTGAACGCCAAGCTGGCCGCCCCGACCGACCTCAGCGCCATGCGCCGCGAGGACGAAGGCCACTTTAACGGCGCCAGTATGCCCTATAGGGATTGGGATACCTCGGCCGACCATATGGTCCCCGCGGGCTGCGCCAGGTGCCACTCGGCCACGGGCCTGGCCAAGTTCATCGCTACCGGCACGAACACCGAAAACGAGCCCATCGCGAACGGGATGCTCTGCACGACATGCCACACCGCGCCCCCGGCGCTCCGCACTCTACCCATCGTGCCGTTCACCGCGGCCGGGACGACCGCGAACCTGGGCGACGCCAGCAACCTTTGCATGGCCTGCCATCAAGGACGCGAATCCAAGGCCTCGGTCGATGCGACTATCGCCGCGAACCCCAACGGGACGTTCAGCTTCAAAAACGTCCACTACTTCGCCGCCGGGGCCACGTTCCTGGGAGCCGAAGTCAAAGTCGGGTATGAATTCGCCGGCAAAACCTACGTCAACCGGCAGTCTTTCGCCAATCACGGCGGACGGTTCAACACCTGCGTCCAGTGCCACATGAGCTCCAAGGTCGTCGACGAGGAACACAATTGGACGATGCGGACCCATAACGTGGCCGAACCGTTGAAGGAAAACTGCGTGCCTTGCCACGGCAACGACATTTCCCAGACGTTCAAGGGCGCCGATCCCGAAAAGTTCGACTTCGAACAGATCCGTCCCGGCAACATCCCCGACTACAACGCGAACGGCAACGTCACCGAGTCGCTCAAGGCCGAGATCCAGGGGCTTGAGGATGCACTCTACGCCCAGATCCAGACTTATACCCTCGCGGTCCAGGGCAGCCGGGCCCTCTACGACGGCAACACTTACCCTTACTGGTTCAAGGACCTCAACAACAACGGAATCTTGGACGCCAGCGAGGCGACGTCCGCCAACGGCTCCAAGTTCTATGCGGCCGGACTCCGGGCGACGTTCAACTTCCAGTTGAGCAAGAAGGAGCCCCACGGCTTCATCCACAACGCCCGGTACGTCGTCCAGCTCCTGGTCGATTCGATCGGGTCCCTCGGCGGCAACGTCGCCAAGTACACCTGGCGGTAAGCGCCGGCGTTTCTTTCCGCTCTCTCGAGGGGCGGCATCGTAAGATGCCGCCCCTTTTTTTTGTGGCCCTTCGGAAGGGGTCTTCCCCTCCAAATTGACTTGCTCCTTGGGCGTCCGGCGTGGCCCGAAATGATTCCGGTTGAGGCCGACCCCGTCCTCGGCTATAATCTTCCCCATCCGATCGATCGTAACAGTAGAAAACGCCGAACAATGCGCATTCAACAGTGGACCCTGCGGGCGAAAGTCGTCCTCCATATCGTCGTCCTGGGCGTCCTGTCGGCCGTCATCCTGACCGTCCTGTACCTCTCCACCCAGCGGAACGTGATCTTCTCCCTGAGCCGGGAGAAGGCGGAGCTCGTCGGGTCGCTGATGAAGGACACGGTCTTCCTGGTCAAGAAATGCGCCAATGTCGAGGACGCCGAGGCCAAGATCCACGAGATGGTGACGGCCACGAGCGACATCACCCATCTCCGCATCCTGACGACGGACGGCCGCATCTTTGCCTCGATCCGGCCCGACGAACAGGGCAACATGATGCCGCCGGACGACCTCCGGCGGATCCGGGAGATGCTGTCGCGGAGCACGCCGAGCCACATCGAGTTCTCGAAATCGGGCGACATCCTCCGGAGTCTGATCCTCGTCGAAAACCGGCCGGAATGTTATTCGTGTCATGCGCCGGCCGCTAAAATCAACGGCCTCCTGGAAGTCACATTCGATTACCGCGAAACCGCGGCCCTGCTCCGGCGCAGCCAGTGGAAGGGGATCTTGCTCGCGTTGGTGGCCCTCGCCGTCCTGACCGTCATCGTCCTCCGGCTCTTCGACCGCCTGATCAACCGTCCGATCTCCCGCCTCCAGGACCGGATGAAGAGGGTCCAGGACGGGGATCTCGACGTCCGGCTGGAGTCGCGAAATGACGACGAGATCGGCCGCTTGACCCAGAGCTTCAACCTCATGGTCGCGAAGCTCAAGGACGCCAACCGGAAGATCGAGGAGCTCTACAACCAGAGGATCGAAAAGGCCGAACACCTGGCCGCATTCGGCGAGCTGGCCGCCGGCCTGGCCCACGAGGTCAAGAACCCCCTGTCAGGCATGAAGGGCGCCCTGGAAATCATCGGCAGGACGACGCCGGATGCGGACCCGAACAAGGAGATCTACCAGGAGATCCTCGTCCAGATCGACAAGATCATCAACGTCATCCAGGACTTCCTGGCCTACGCCCGTCCCAAGCCGCCCCAATTCAATCCGGCGCCGCCGAGCCTCTTCGTCGAGAACGCCATCCGGCTGGCCAAAACGCAGCTCGGCGGCAAGGACATCGGCATCCATTTCCAGCCCATCCGGGACGACATCCGCATCTGCCTCGACGCGGACCGCATGCAGGAAGTCGTGCTCAACCTCCTCCTCAACAGCATCGCCGCCATCGAGAAGGCGGGGAACATCCTGATCGTCGAGAAGGTGGAGCCGGGCCAGTCTTGCATCCTCGTCGTGGCCGACGATGGGGCCGGCATGAAGGAATCGCAGATCGCCCAGATCTTCAATCCCTTCTTCTCCACGAAAAAGGAGGGGACCGGGCTGGGCCTTTCGATTTCGAAGAAGACGATCGACGCCCACGGCGGGACGATCGCGGTCGAAAGCCGCGAGGGGAAGGGGACCACGTTCACCATCCGGCTGCCGCTCGACCGGCCGTGCGCCTGACCATGCAAAAAAAGAAACGGATCCTGATCATCGACGACGAGAAGCTGATCCGCTGGACCCTGCGTCAGAAGCTCACCGAATGGGGCTACGAGGCCGGCGAGGCCGAGACGGGCGCGGCCGGCCTCAAGCTCGCCCAGGACGGGCCGCCCGACCTCATCCTCCTCGACATGAAGCTCCCGGACGGCCGGGGGACGGACTTCCTGGAGGAGATCCGGAAAAGCTGGCCCGAGCTGCCGGTGATCATGATCACCGCCTTTGGCGCGATCGAGGACGTCGTCACGGCCATGCGGCGCGGGGCCTACGATTTCGTCACGAAACCCCTGGACGACACGAAGCTCCAGAGCACCGTCCTCCACGCCCTGGAGGAAGCCGCCCTGAAGAAAAAGATCGCCGCCTACCGGGAGATCGAGAGCATGAAGTTCGGACCCGGGCCGATCGTCGGTGCGACGTCGGTCATGTCCCGGCTGCTCGAGATGCTCCGGATCATCGCCGAGAGCGAGACGTCCATCGTCCTGCTCCAGGGCGAGAGCGGGACGGGCAAGGACCTGTTCGCCCAGACCCTCCACCTCTGGAGCCGCCGCAAGGACGCGCCCTTCGTGGCGATCAACTGCTCGGCCATCCCGGCCACCCTGCTCGAAAGCGAGCTCTTCGGCTACGAAAAAGGCGCGTTCACGGACGCCAAGCAGCAGAAGCGCGGCCTGGTCGAGCTCGCCGACGAGGGGACGCTCTTCCTGGACGAGATCGGCAGCTTCGACCCGGCCCTGCAGGCCAAGCTCCTCCGTTTCCTGGAAACGAGCACCTTCAAGCGCGTCGGGGGGCTGCGGGACATCGAAGTCGACATCCGGGTGGTCGCCGCGACCAACCAGGACCTCGAACAGCTCTGCCGCCAGGAGAAATTCCGCAAGGACCTCTTCTACCGGCTGAACGTCTGCCCGGTCCTGATCCCGCCGCTCGTGGAGCGCCGCGACGACATCCTCCCCCTGGCCCGCCACTTCATCTCGCAGTACAACGCCAAGTTCAACAAGACCATCCAGGGGCTTGAACCGGAGGCCGAACGGCTCTTCCTGAGCTACAGCTGGCCGGGCAACGTCCGGGAGTTGAAAAACGCCATCGAGCGGGCGATGATCTTCGAGACCGGCCCGCGGATCTCCGCCCAGCACGTCCCGATCCGCCTCGAGGCGCCGGCTGCGGGCCCCGGCGCGGGCGCCCCCGCCGCGGCGGCCGACCTCTCCCTGCCCGAGGCGGAAAAGAGAATGGTCGAGCAGGCCCTGATCAAATCGGGGGGAAACAAATCGAAAGCCGCGCGCCTCCTCGGCATCAGCCGCGACGCGCTGCGCTACAAGGTCAAGAAAATCAAAGGGCAAGCCGGATCTTAGCCCGGCCGGCCGGATATTTTCCCCGCGTGTTCCCTATTTGGCCTTGGCCCGCTTCTTGGCGGCCGCGGCCTTCTTGTCGGTGATGTCCAACGCGTCCTGGAGGGTGAGGCCGGTGAAATAGTCTTTCAGGAGCCGGGTCGCCTCTTTCCAGATTTCGTGGGTCCCGCAGGTCTTGATCTTCTCGCAGTAGTTTTCGTCCTCGACGCATTCCACCAGGCTGCACGTGCCCTCGAGGGACTCGAGGATGTCGCACAGCCGGATCTCGGTCGGACTCTTGCCCAGGGTGTAGCCCCCGCCCGCGCCCCGGATGCTCTTGACGAGCTTGTTGATTTTGAGGGGGATGATGATCTGTTCGAGGTAGCGGATGGAGATGCCTTCTTCCTCGGCGACGCTCTTCAGGATGATGGCCTCGTGGCCGTTCTTGTAATGCCGGGCCAGGTTGACCATGAGCCGCGTGCCATAGCGCCCTTTGGTGGAAAGCTTGATCATGCCGGACTCCTTTTCCGATCGGTCCTATAAATTCGACCGAAATTATCATAACCCAGCCCGGAGCGTTATTCAACATAAATTTATAGGAATGCTAGGTTTTGTCCGGCGCCCGTTGGAAGGGATCTTCCCCTCCATCTCCCCCCCATCTTGACATCTTTTTGAGTTGTGATTTACAATTCCCCACAATGTTAGGATGGGCAAATGGGGGTAAGGTTGCTCCCTTGGCCAGCGCGGACGAAAGGGAAATTCTTTGCTTATCCATGGCCCGAGCAACGACCTAATAATTCTAGGGGAGGACTAAAATGAGTGTTTGCAAAAAACTTCAGATGCGGTGGCTCTTGTCGGTTTTGGTGGTCGCGCTCTGCGTGGCTGCCGCAACACCGCAGGCTGCTCAAAACGCCGTCCAAATTGACTCTGCGGCGCAGGCGCAAGCGAAGTCCCTGTCGCTTGCGCAGGCCATGCCCGTCGATCCGCAAATCACCATCGGCAAGCTCCCCAATGGACTCCTCTATTACATCCGGACAAACAAATTCCCTGAGAAACGGGCGGAGTTGCGCCTCGCGGTGAACGCGGGCTCCGTGCTTGAGGACGACGACCAACTCGGCTTGGCGCACATGGTCGAACACATGTCGTTCAACGGCACGAAGCATTTCGAGAAGCAGCAGATTGTCAATTTCATGGAGTCGATTGGAATGCGCTTTGGCCCCAGCCTGAACGCGTTCACGAGCTTCGACGAAACGGTCTACATGCTCACGATTCCAACCGACAAGCCGGAGCTGATGGACAAGGCGTTTCTGATTCTCGAAGACTGGGCGCAGAACCTCTCCTTCGATCCGGCCGAGATCGACAAGGAGCGCGGCGTCATCGTCGAAGAATGGCGGCTGAGGCGGGGGGCTAACGCCAGGATGCAGGACAAGCAGTTCCCAATCGTGTTCAAGGGCGCCCGCTATGCCGATCGCCTTCCCATCGGCAAAAAGGAAACCATTGAGACGTTCAAGCATGATGTGCTCAAGCGGTTCTATAAGGACTGGTACCGGCCGGACCTGATGGCCTTAATCGCCGTCGGAGACTTCGACAAGGCCGCCGTAGAGGGCCTCATTAAGCAGCATTTCGGGTCGATTCCCGCGGCGACCACTCCCAGGCTGCGGCCAACATACGACGTCCCCGACCATCCGGAGACGCTTTACACAGTCGCTACAGACAAAGAAGCAACGATGACGTCCATCTCCGTTTACAACAAGCTGCCGCTGCGCGAACAGGGCACCGTGGGAGTCTACCGGCAGGAGATCTTGGACCGGCTCGCTGCCGGCATGCTCAGCCGCCGACTGTCTGACCTGACTCAAAAGCCGGACGCCCCCTTTGTCATGGCCGGCGCAGGCCGGTCGATTTTTGTCCGCACGAAGGAAGCGGCGATGCTGTACGCGATCCCCAAGGAGGGCGGCATCGAGCGTGCGCTGGACGCGCTCTTGACAGAGGCGGCCAGGGTTGCACGATTTGGCTTTACGGCGACGGAGTTCGAGCGCGAGAAGCTGCAGACACTGCGGACGTACGAACGGTATTATGCCGAGAAGGACAAACAAGAGTCCGCGGCCTTGGCTGCCGAGTTCATCCGGAATTTCACGCAGAACGAAACGTTGCCCGGCCCCGCTCTGGAATATGCCCTCCATCAGCGGTTCCTGCCCGAGATCACGATCGATGAAGTCAACAAAGTTGCAAAGGACTGGATGAGTGAATCGAGCCGGGTTGTGATGGTGAGCGCTCCCGAGAAGGACGGCGTGACCGTGCCGGACGAAACGAAGCTTGCGGCCGTGATTAAGGGCGTCGGGACAAAGGAGATTGCCGCGTATGTGGACACCGTCGCCAACCAGGCGCTCCTCGACAAAATTCCTGAGCCGGGGAAGATTGTAAAAACCACTTCCAAGGAAGCGTTCGGCATTACGGAGTGGGATCTCTCGAACGGCGTGAAAGTCGTGCTCAAGCCGACAATGGTCAAGCAGGATGAGATTGTGTTTCGTGCGACCAGTCCCGGTGGCTATCAGCTTGCGAGCGACCAGGACTTTATTCCTGCGAGAACCGCCGCCCAGGCGATGTCCGCCACGGGTGTGGGCAAATTCAGCGCGATCGATCTCCGGAAGATGCTGGCCGGCAAGATTGCGTCCGTGGGAGCACTGATATCTGAGATGGAAGAAGGTTTGAGCGGCAGCGGCTCCCCGAAAGACCTAGAGACGATGTTTCAGCTTATCTATCTGAGGTTCACCCAACCGCGTGCGGATCCGGGGGCCTTTGCTGCGTACATCGCCCAATTTAAGACGATCCTGGCCAACCAGCAGAAAAGTCCCGAATGGGCGTTTAGCGATATGCTGCAGAGGACCTTGACCCAGGACCACCCTCGAGCGCGCTCGATGACGGCCGAAATGATCGACCAAATGGATCTCGACAAATCGCTCGCTTTCTACAAGGAGCGCTTCGCCGATGCCAGCGACTTTACCTTCGTGTTCGTAGGGAGCTTCACCTTGGAGATGATGAGACCGTTCGTCGAGCGGTATCTCGCGTCGTTGCCCGCCCTGCGCCGGAACGAAACCTGGAAGGACGTGGGAATCCGACCGCCGAAAGGCATGGTCGAAAAGACCGTCCTGAAGGGCATCGAGCCCAAGAGCCAGGCGGCCGTCTTCTTCACCGGACCGTTCCAGTACGATCAAGAGCATCGCGTTGCGATCCAAGCCTTGGGCATGGTCTTGGATACCAAGCTTCGCGAGGTGCTGCGTGAAGACCTGAGCGGGACTTACGGCGTCAGCGTATCGCCATATTACACAAAGATCCCGACCGAGACGTACACTTTCCCGATCCAATTTGGCTGCAATCCGCAGCGCACGCAGGAACTGGTCAAGGTCATCTTCCAGGAGATCGAGAATCTGAAGAAAAACGGTCCCAGCGAGAAACTGGTCAGCGACGTCAGGGCGCAGCTCATTCGGGATTTTGAAACGAACGCGCAGCAGAACAGATATCTATTGAGCCAGATCTATCTCCGGTACCAGTTTCTAGAGGATCTCGGGAAATTTTTCGGTCTGCCCGAATACTACAAGACCCTGAATGCAAAGATAATTTGGGATGCGGCCCGCACGTATCTCAACACGGATAACTACGTGAAGGTGGTGCTGCTGCCGGAGGTAAAGTCCGAGGCTCGTCCCGTCGAAAGAGATCGGGATGATGAGCCGGCCTTCGAACAGCGACGAGCCGCCTGAAGTTAATAAAGGATGTCCTTATGACGAAAGAAATTCTGCTCGGCGATGAAGCCGCGGCCCTCGGCGCCGTCCATGCGGGGCTGTCTTCGGGGTATTCGTACCCCGGGACACCCGCTTCGGAGATCATGGAATACCTGATCCGGATCTCGGGCGGAGGCGCGAAATTCACGGCGGCCTGGTCGGTGAACGAAAAGACGGCCTTCGAGGAGGCCCTGGGCGCTTCGTTCGCCGGAAAACGGGCCCTCTGCTCGATGAAGCACGTCGGCCTCAACGTGGCCGCCGACCCGTTCATGAGCGCCTCGCTCACCGGGGCGAACGGCGGGTTCCTGCTCATCGTGGCCGACGATCCGAGCATGCACAGCTCCCAGAACGAGCAGGACAGCCGGTTCTACGCCCAGTTCGCCCAAATCCCCTGCTTCGAGCCGGCGGACCACCAGGAAGCTTATGATATGGCCCGGGAGGCCTACGAGATCTCGGAGCGGTGGAGCGTCCCGGTCATGCTCCGGATGGTGACCCGGCTCTCCCATAGCCGGGGCGGCGTCGCCGTGCGGGCGCCGCGGCCCCAAAACCAGGTCCGGCTCGGCGATCGCACCTGCTGGACCCTCCTGCCGTCCAACGCCCGGACCCGCTTCCAGCGCCTCCTCGACCTCCAGCCCGAGTTCGTCCGCTACGCGGAGAGCTCGCCGTTCAATTCGCTCGAGCTCAATCCGGACGACCGGCGCCTGGGGGTCATCGCCTCGGGCCTTGGCATCAACTACGTCCTCGAGAACGTCGCCGGCGCCGCCACGCGGTCCTCGATCCTGAAAATCGGGACCTATCCCATCCCGGAAGCCCTGGTCCGCAAGCTCGTCGCCCACGTCGACACCATCCTCGTGGCCGAGGAAGGCTATCCGCTGATCGAGCGGAGCCTGAAAGGCCTTTACGGGATTCCGGGCAAGACCCTGATCGGAAAGCTGAGCGGGCGCCTGCCCCTCGCGGGCGAGCTCACGCCCGAGAGCGTCCGCAAAGCCCTGGCCCTGCCGCCGCTCGACCGCCAGGCGTGCCCCGAATTCCGC
>CABEBD010000029.1_pt1 | contig 16468 bp, 13 predicted proteins | sample 3132501 | NCBI WGS metagenome assembly CABEBD01 (sample SAMEA5534344, study PRJEB31848) | metagenome | biome: tundra; feature: field; material: soil | place: USA | collected 2013-05 | depth 0.45 m | reverse complement strand
GGACCGCGATCCGGCGATGCCGGATCGCGGGAGCAAGCCGAGGGAACGAGCCGATTTTCCTCGCCGGGGAAAATCGGCGTACTTTCGGAGCCCCCCGCCCGGGAGCCCCCCTCCTTATATGGATTTAGGCGACTGGGGCGGAAGCCGCGCCGCCTAGGCCGATCTTACTGAGCCCGCCGAGCAAGGAGGCGCAGCGATCGTTCGAGAATCTCGGCGGCGACGGCCCAGCGATCCCGGCGGGCGTCGATCGGGACGAAAGCCCGGCCGCGGAACGAGCGAAAGATCTTCCGCACCTTCCGGAGATAGCCCGCCCGCTCGAACAGAACGTCCTTGATCTTGCGCCCGGTGATCCGGGCCAATCCGGCGTCCGGCCCGATGTCCAGAACGAACACCAAATCGGGCCGGGGCGCGAATTTCTCGTTCATCCGCCGGATCTTCCCCGGATCGAGCCCCTTCGCTCCCTGGTAGGCGATCGTGCTGAAATAATATCGGTCGAGGACCACGACCTCGCCCCGGCGCAGGGCGGGCGCCAGGTTGCGCTCGACGTTGTCCCGCCGGTCCTTGAGGAAGAGATCGAGCTCTTGCTCGGGGGTCAACGAACCGGCGACTTTGGCCTGGCGCTTTATCTCCCGGCCCCAGCGGCCCCGGGAGGGCTCGCAGAAATACGATGCCGCGAATCCGCGGGCCCGGAGCCTCCGGACGAGGCCCTTGGCCTGGGTGGACTTCCCCGCCCCGTCGATACCTTCGATGACGATCAAAACACCCGGCCTGCGCATGGGTCCGATGTTAGTCCGAAGTCCCTCAAAAATCAACCGACCCTGGAGGCCCGCCCCCGGAAAAAGGAAGATTCGGGGGCTGCCCTGCAACGATTTCGGCCCCCCGGCGTTTGAAATAAGTCGGCGTTTATGCTAAGTTATTTTTCTGATTTCAACAGTATAAAACGCTACGAAAAGTCGCATCGGAGGTCTTGATATGAAAAAGGTTGTCTGGATATCGCTGGCCAGTTTCCTGCTCGGCATTCTGCTGGCCGGATACGTGTTCGTCTATCTCCCCGAGAAGAAGGCCCCCCAGCGGAGCTTTCTCGATAATCCCCAAGCCCCCTTGGGCTCCGGCCTCTACGCGGATGTCCCCCAGGTCAAGCCCGACCTCGACTTCGTCAAAGTCTCGGACAAGGTCGGCCCGGCGGTGGTCAAGATCGAATGCGACAAGGTCGAACGCCAGGGCATACAGGGCTTCGACGGCGGACCGGGCGACGATTTCTGGGACCGGTTCTTCGGCAATCCCAGCAGCCCGCGCCAGAAGCCCCCGTCGCAGAAGGTCACCGTCCAGGGGACGGGCTTTTTCATAAGCGCCGACGGCTATATCATCACCAACAACCACATCGTCGAAAACGGCCAGAAGGTCAAGGTCTTCACCGTCCAGGGCGACGAGTTCCAGGCCAAGATCATCGGCACCGATCCCAGGTCCGATGTGGCCTTGATCAAAGTCGAGACCAAGGCCATGGCTTACGCTGAGCTGGGCGATTCCTCCCAGGTCAAAGTGGGCGAATGGGTCCTCGCGATCGGCAATCCGCTCGGCATGGAGCACACCGTGACGGCCGGCATCGTCAGCGCCAAGGGCCGCCAGCTCGGCCTGGGCGGCGAGGTCCAGACCTACGAAGACTTCATCCAGACGGACGCGGCCATCAACCGGGGCAACTCCGGCGGCCCGCTGGTCAACATGCGGGGCGAGGTCATCGGCATCAACAGCAACATCCTGACCCCGTCGGGCGGCAATATCGGCATCGGGTTCGCCATTCCCTCGAACATGGCCAAGAAAGTCGTCACCCAGCTCAAGGAGAAAGGCCGGGTCGTCCGGGGCAAGATCGGCGTTTCCGTCCTGAACGGCCAGCCTGTCGACGAGGACACCCGCAAGCTCCTGAACCTCCCCTCCCGGAAGGGCGCCCTGATCAACTCGGTCGAAGCGGGCGCGCCCGCCGAAAAGGCCGGGCTGAAGCAGTATGACTTCGTGACCGAAGTCAACGGCCAGCCCGTCGAAAACAACAACGACCTCCGGATGAAGATCGCCGATATCCAGCCCGGGGCGATCGTCACCCTCAAGCTCATCCGCGACGGCAAGGAGAAGACTGTAAGCGTCACGGTGGCCGAATTGGAAGACACGCGTCAGAAAGCGACTGCGGCTGGGCCCGGCAGTGACGTCGGGATCCAGGTGACGGCCCTCACGCCCAACATCGCCCGCCGCTACAGCATCCGGACAACGACGGGCCTGCTCATCACCGAAGTCGATTCCTCGAGCGACGCCGCCCGGAAGGGCCTGCAGCCGGGCGACATCATCCTCGAAGTCAACCGCCAGAAGGTCGCCACCGAGGACGAGTGGAACGCCGTGGTCGGCAAGAAGAAATCGGGCGACGCCCTCCTCCTGCTCATCCGGCGCGAGGCCGACGGCCAGGCGCAGGACTCGATCGTCACCATCAGGATCCCGTGAATGAAATTCACCAAGTTCCACTCGCTGGGCAACGATTTCCTGATCGTCGATCAGGATGAGGTCGCCGAAATCGAGGGTTTCGAGGACCTGGCCCGCAAGATCTGCGAGCGCCACACCGGTGTCGGCGCCGACGGCATGCTCCTGATCTCGATCATAGACCGGGCCCGGGGGCTGGTCCGCTTCCGGATCTTCAACGCCGACGGCTCCGAGGCCGAGATCTCAGGCAACGGCCTGCGCTGCGCCGCGGCCTACCTCTTCTCCCAGCAGAAAGTGGACGCCCCGCGCGTGCTCTTCTCGACGCCCGCGGGCGACCGCGAGTGCGCCCTCATCGAGCGCCGGGAAAGCCTGTTCCTGATCAAGATCGAGATGGGCGTCCCCCGCCTCTCGTCGCGGGAGATCCCGTTCGACGACGGGGCGGTCCACGACCGAATCATCGACTATCCCCTCATGATCAACAACAAAGTCTACCCGGTGACGCTCGTCTCCATGGGCAATCCCCACTGCGCCGTATTCGTGGACCGGTTCCCCGCCCGGATCGAGTGGCGCCAGGCGGGCCGCGAGATCGAGTCCCACCCGTTCTTCCCCAACCGGACGAACGTCGAGTTCGTCCGGGTCCTGAGCCGGGAGGAGATCGAGGTCCTGTTCTGGGAGCGGGGCGTCGGCGAGACCCTCTCCTCCGGCAGCGGTTCGTGCGGCGCGGCCGTGGCGGCCATCCTCAAGAACCAGACCGAGCGGAAGCTGCGGGTCAAGACGAGCATGGGCACCGTGCTCGTGGAGTGGGACGGGGAGAAGGACAGAGTCTTCCAGACGGGCCCGTCCGAATTCGCCTTCGTGGGCTCGTTCCTGTTCAAATAAGTCAAGGGACGAGCCTTCGCGGCGGAACTGGACCCCCGGGCAAAGCCCGGGGCCCCGGCCGCCCCGGCGCGTCCTACCTCTTCTTCATCGCGATCGCGAACACCTGGTTGATCTCGTCCACAAAAAGAAACTCCATCTCCTTGGCCACGACCTTGGGAATGTCGATGAGGTCCTTCTTGTTGGCCGCGGGTAGGATCATCTGCGTCACGCCCGCCCGCTGGGCGGCCAGCACCTTCTCCTTCACGCCGCCGATCGGCAGGACATTGCCCCGGAGGGTGATTTCCCCGGTCATGGCCACGTCCCAGCGGATCTTCCGGTTGGTGCAGACCGAGATCAGGGCGGTGGCCATCGTGATCCCGGCCGACGGGCCGTCCTTGGGGATCGCGCCCTCGGGAATGTGGATGTGGAAATCGTTCCGGCTGAACATCTTGGCGTCGATGCCGAGATCCTTGGCGTGGGCCCGGGCGTAGCTCACCGCGGCTTGGGCGCTCTCCTTCATGACGTCGCCCAGCGACCCGGTCAGGGACAGCCCCCCCTTCCCCGGCATTTTCGTCGCTTCGACGAACAGGATCTCCCCGCCGGCCGCGGTCCAGGCTACGCCCGTCGCGACGCCGACCTGGTCCTTTTTCTGGACCTGGTCTTTGAAGATCTTGGGCGGCCCGAGCATGGTCTCGATGTTCTGGGACGTGATCCGGTGGAGCTTGCGCTTGCCTTCGGCCACCTTGCGGGCGATCTTTCGGCATACCGAGGCGATCTCGCGCTCCAGGTTCCGCACACCCGCCTCGCGGGTATAGCCCGATATGATCCGCTTGATCGCCCCCGTCGAGAACTCGATGAGCTTGGGCGACAGGGCGTTCTCCTGGACCTGCTTCGGGACCAGGTGCCGGACGGCGATCTGGAGCTTCTCCTCCTCGGTGTAGCCCGGCAGCCGGATGACCTCCATCCGGTCGCGAAACGCAGGCTGGATGGGGTCAAGGAGGTTGGCGGTCGTGATGAACATGACCTTGGACAGGTCGAAGGGGACGGCCAGGTAATGGTCCCGGAACGAATAGTTCTGTTCGGGGTCGAGGACCTCGAGAAGCGCCGAAGACGGGTCGCCCCGGAAATCGGCGCCGATCTTGTCCACCTCGTCCATCATGAAGACGGGGTTGTTCGAACCGGCCCGCCGCAGTCCCTGGATGATGCGGCCGGGGAGGGCGCCGACATAGGTCCGGCGGTGGCCCCGGATTTCCGCTTCGTCGCGGACCCCGCCCAGGGAAATGCGGATAAACTCCCGGCCGAGGGCCCGGGCGATCGACCGGCCGAGCGAAGTCTTGCCCACGCCGGGCGGCCCGACGAAACAGAGGATCGGGCCCTTGATCTTCTTCGAGAGCGACCGGACGGCCAGGTATTCGAGGATTCGCTCTTTGACCTTCTCCAGGCCGTAGTGGTCGTTGTCGAGGATCGACTTGGCCTTCTTCAGGTCGAGGTTGTCGACCGTGCCCTTGTCCCAGGGCAGGGAGAACATCCAATCCAGGTAGTTGCGGACGACCGAGGTTTCGGCCGATTCCGGGTGCATCTGGGCCAGGCGGCTGATCTGTTTGTCGAGCTCCTCGCGGACCTCGTCGGTCACCTTGAGCTCCTTGAGTTTGTCCTGATAGACCTTGAGTTCTTCCTGGAGCTCGTTGCCCTCGCCGAGCTCCTTCTGAATGGCCTTCATCTGCTGGCGGAGGAAATACTGCCGCTGCAGCTTGTCCATCTCCCCCTTGGCCTCGGTCGAAATGCGCGACTGGACGTCGAGGATCTCGAGCTCTTTGGCCAGGAGCTCGTGGACCTTCTTCAGGCGCTGGACCGGATCGGTGATCTCCAGGATGGCCTGGGCTTCGGGAACCTTGAGTTCGAGGTTGGCCGCGGTCAGATCAGCCAGGCGGCCCGGCTCTTCGACGTTGGCCGCGATGATCAGCACCTCGGGCGGGATGCCCTTGCCGAGCGAGGTGGCCTTCTCCAAACCGGTGCGGACGTTCCGGACCAGGGCCTCACCTTCGAGCGTCTTTTCGGCGGCCTCGGCCTCGGTGATCATGGAGACCCGGGCGACCATGTGTCCGTTCTCCTCCTCGTAGCTCTCGATCCTGGCCCGGTTCAAGCCCTGGGCCAGGATGCGGATCCGGCCGTCCGGCAGCTTGAGCATACGCATGATCAGGGCGACCGTGCCCATGTCGTAGACTTCCTCCCGCTTCGGGTCCTCGGTCTCCATGTCCTTTTGGGTCAGGAGGAGGATCATCCTGTGGGAAGATAGGGCGACGTCGATCGCCGTCTTGGATTTGTCGCGCCCCACGAACAGGGGCACGATCATGAACGGGAATACGACGATGTCCCGGAGCAGAAGGACAGGCAGCTTCTCGGGAATGTTCAGCTTCGGGCCCTTCTCCTCGATCAATTCCTCGATCGCGTCGGGGCTCTTGGCATCTTTTTCAGCCATCATGTCCTCCGGATCGGTCTTCGGTCTTCTGGATCTTCACGATGATGTCCCGGTCGCGGGTGCCCCGCATCTTCCGGATGATAACGCTCAGGACGCCGTTCTCGAGAACCGCCCGGGCCTTGTCGGGGACGACCGCGCAGGGCAAGGCCACGGACCGCTGGAACGCGCCATATTCGCGCTCCAGGCGGAGATAGCGCGGGGAAGCCGAGACCGCGGCCACCTTCTTAACGCCCTTGATCTCGATCCGGCTCGCCGACAGGGAGACCACCATGTCCCGCGCCGTCAATCCCGGGAGTTCGGTCTCCACGATGAGGTCGGTCCCGGTTTCGTAGACGTCGACCACGGGGATCCACCCCCCGCGCAGCTCGAATTCCTCGGGCCGCACAGAGAGCGCCAGCCGCATGTGGCGGCGGACTTCGCCTTCGTTCCGGGCCACCCGGATGACGGGGCGGATGCGTTTGATCACCGTCGTTTGCTCCTTCGTCCCCGACGGGTTTCCGTTTGGGGACTATAGTATTTAATGCCGGAACGGTATTTTGTCAAATGCCGGGGCGGGGGACGGGGACATCCGCCCTATTTTTCTTTCAGGAGGTCTTCGAGTTCGTGCTTGAATTCCAGGACATCGCGGAACTCCCGGTAGACCGAGGCGAACCGGACGTAGGCCACCTTGTCGAGGTCCTTGAGGCGGTCCATGACCAGCTGGCCGATTTCGGAGGCCTTGATTTCCTTGTCCGGCCGCTCCTGGAACCGGCTCTCGATCTCCTCGACGATTTCCTCCAGGCGGCTGACGGCGATCGGCCGCTTTTCGCAGGCCTTGAGCATGCCCTTCAGGAGCTTCTGGCGGTCAAACAGCTGCCGGGTGCCGTCTTTCTTGACGATCATATAGGGGATTTCTTCGATCTTTTCGTAGGTCGTGAAACGGCGCTCGCAGCTCAGGCATTCCCGGCGGCGCCGGATGGAAAGGCCCTTCTTGCTCTCCCGGGAGTCGATGACCTTGCTCTCCAGATGGCCGCAGAACGGGCATCTCATGGCTTTATCGTCTCCCCAAATTTTCTCAGCTGGAACACGCTCAACCCCTCTTTCCACAATATAGCATAACCGAGAAGGCAAGTCACCACAAGCTGCAGGGCGTGGACGACGATGGTCAGGCCGGCGGCCTGGTTGGGATCGATTCCGAACAGCGTGGTCAGCCCGAGGATGCTGAAAGCATGGAACCCCCCGATCATGCCCGGCGTGGGGAAGGACGCCCCGACGCCCGTGACGAAGACATAGGGGATCAGGAGAACATAAGGGAGCGAAAGCCCGTAGGCCCGGAAAAACACCCAGTAGAAGAGGATGATGCCCAGCCAAACGACGAACGACAGGCCGATGTAGATCAGCATGGTCCCGAGCGAATGGAAGAATTTCAGACCGTCGATGAACTCGTGGAGGAGCGTCCGGACCTTCTCCAGGAACCGGGCCGGGAGGAAGGGCCTCAGGACGCGGAAAGCGAGGCCCAACGCCTTTTCCCGGAAGAAATAGAACAGGAGGCAGAGCGCCATGAGGACGATCGAGACAGCCGCCCCGATGAGGCCCCACAGGTTCAGGAGCCTCGCCGCCTCGGGCTTGATCAGGAAATCCGCGGCAATCAGGGGCCGGGCCAAGAGGAAAATCGCGAGCAGGGCGCACATGGTGATGATGTCGAAGATCCGCTCGACGACCACCGTGCCGATGACGAAGCCCGGCCGAACGTTCTCCTTGCGGGCCAGGTAGAGAGGACGGACGATCTCCCCCACCCGCCCCGGCAAAACATAGGAAACCGCGAAGCCGATCGCGGTCGCGGACAGGAGATTCCTCAATTTCACGTCCCGTTTCTCGTGAATCAGGAGGTATTTCCAACGAAGGGCCCGGGTGAGCATATGGAGGGGGGTCAGAACCAGGACCAGGAGCAGCGCCGGCAGGGAGATGCGGACGCCGAATCGGTAGGCGTCCGCCCAATTCACTTTCCGAAAGGCAAAGAAGAGAAACGCAGCCATCACCAGAACGATGAGGGCGGCACGAATCCACTTTTTTTTCATGTCCGGCCGCCCATCTTATCATGTTCCCCCCCGATTTTGAAGACCGGGCCCCGGGACAGCGTTCCCTTCCCCCGGCACGGAGGGCGGGAGTCTCCCCCGACCGGGGGAAATGTGGTAAAGTAGAATTATCGTGCACGGTCTTCAAAAAATCACCATCGTCCTGGTCTTGGCGTCCGCGACGACCGGGTCGGTTTCGTCTGCGACGTCTGCGACGACCAGGCCGTCCTTGACGGCCGAGTCGACCAGGTTGTCCTTGACAACCGAGTCGACCGGGTCGACCGGGTCGCCTTGGGCTTCGGGCCAGGACTTGACCCCGGCCCAGACCAAGTTGACCGTCCGGGACGACCTCGGCCGGACCGTGAGCCTGCCGGCCCGGATCGGGCGCATCGTCTCGATCCAGCCCGAGATCACCCGGATGATCGTCTCCCTGGGGGCCGGCGACCGCCTGATCGGCATCGACTATGCGATCCGCTCGGAGGACCATCTCTTCGGTCTGATCTTCCCTCCGGGCGCCCGCCTGCCGGTCGTCTCGATGTCCGAGAACAACGTGAACCTGGAGGAGGTCTTCCGCCTTAAGCCGGACGTCATCTTCGCCTCTCCCTTCGAGCGGCAGATCGTCGAGTCGCTCGAGCGCAAGACGTCCGTGCCCGTGCTGGCCCTGGCCTCGATGGGCCGGTTCGCCCGCCAGGCCGAGATCCTGACCCTCGTCGGGAGGGTCCTCGGCCGGGAGGCGCGCGCGGCCGAGCTCACCACCTATTTCGACGCCGAGATCGGCCGCGTGCGAGAAGCGGTCCGGGACGTGCCGGCCGACGCCAGGCCGCGTGTTTTCCTCTCGTTCTGGGGCGTCCTGACGAAAACCCCCATCGCCTACGATCCGGTCGCGACGGCGGGCGGAATCAACGTGGCCGAAAAAGCCGTGCCGGATGTCCTGGGCGCAGTCAACACCCTGGTCAGCATCGAGCGGCTCATCCGCTGGAACCCCGACATCATCCTGGTCCACGGGAACTATCTGCCCCGGGACCGGAAGGTCACGGTCGAAGCCGTCCGGACCGACCCGCGGCTGGCCTCGGTCAAGGCGGTCAAGTCCGGGAAGGTCCGCTACACGTTCGGCTTCTGGAACTGGTGGGACATGGCCGAGGTGACTGTCGAGACGCTCTATCTGGCGAACCTCTTCCACCCCGGGAAATTTCCCGGGTTCGACCTGGACCGGGAGGGGAACGCGATCTTTAAGAAATTCTACGGGATCGACGACGGGTTTTCGGCGCTCTGCAGGATCCTCCGCTGCGGGGAGTGGTCCCATGACTAGGAAGCAGCGCGTCCTCTGCGGCCTGATCGTCGTCTTCCCGTTCGCCGCCTTCGTCGTGTCGCTCTTCATCGGGTCCTGGCACATCCCCGCGAAAGACATCGTCAAGACCCTGCTGTCGCCGGTCTTTCCCTCGCTGGCCTCCGGATTCCCCGATCCGGAGGGCTACATCAACATTGTCTTCAGCGTCCGCCTCCCCCGCCTCATCCTGGCGATGACGGTCGGCGCCTCGCTCTCGGTCTCGGGCGCCGCCCTCCAGGCGCTGTTCAAGAACCCCCTGGTCAACGAATTCATTCTCGGCATCTCCTCGGGCGCGGCCTTCGGCGCCTCGCTTTCGCTCGTCTTCCTCGGCGCCGCCTTCCCGCCCCAGGTCGCCGCCTTCGCCTTTGCGGTCGTCGCCGTTCTCCTTGTCCTGTCCATCTCCCGGAAATCGGATTCCCCGATCATTTCCCTCCTCCTGACCGGCGTCATCACCTCGGCCTTCTTTTCTGCCCTGCTCTCCCTCGTCGAATATTTCGCCAGTCCCTATGCCTTGCAGGCCCTGTTCAACTGGCTGATGGGCAACATGACCTGGCCCGGCTGGAACGAGCTGGCCCTGGCTCTGCCGCTGATGGGGATCGGGATCGCCGTGCTGATTTCCATGCGCTGGCGGCTGAACGTCCTGTCCATGAGCGACGAGGAGGCCCGGGCGCTGGGCGTCAACCTCCGCCGGGACAAGCTCCTGGTCATCGTCATGGCGACCCTTATGACGGCCGCGGCGACCTCGGTCGCCGGCATCATCGGCTGGGTCGGTCTGCTCGTGCCGCACCTCGTCCGGATGATGGTCGGCGTGGACAACCGCCGGGTCATCCCCCTCTCGGCCGCGCTCGGCGCGGGCTACCTCGTCCTGGCCGACGACCTCGCCCGGAGCCTGGCCTCGTTCGAGCTGCCCGTGGGGATTTTCACCAGCCTCATCGGCATCCCGTTCTTCATCGTTCTCCTCCGGAAATCCAAGAAGGTCTGGCTGTGAGCATCCGGGTCCAGGACCTCGTCTACCGCTACCAGGACTTCGAGCTCCGCGTCCCCGCACTCGAGTTCCCGAGCGCCGCCCTGACCACCATCGTCGGCCCCAACGGAGCCGGGAAAACCACGTTTCTCAAGTGCCTGAGCGGCATCCTCCCCTCGCCCCGCGGTTCGGTTTTCGTCGAGGGCCAGGACCTCGCGACGCTGCCGGAGGCCGCCCGCGCCCGGCGCTTGGCGTACGTCCCCCAGGAGCACAGCTCCGCGTTCAACTATGCGATCATCGACTTCGTCCTCATGGGACGGACCGCGTATGTCCCCCTCTTTTCGACCCCTTCGGACGACGACACGGCCGCGGCCCTCGAAGCCCTGGACTACGTGGGGCTCGCCCGCTACGCAGGCCGGGCCTATAGCCAGCTCAGCAGCGGCGAGCGGCGGCTCGTCCTCATCGCCCGGGCCCTGGCCCAGAATTCGGACATTCTCGTCCTCGACGAGCCGACCACGTTCCTCGATCCGAAGCACGAGACCGGGCTCATGGAGCTCGTTCGGAAACTGGCCGTCGAGAAGAAAAAGACCGTCCTCATGACGCTCCACAATCTGGACATGGCCGTGAAATACTCCGATGTCTTGGTTTTCCTCAAGGAAGGCCGCGTCGTTTCCGCCGGGCGGCCGGACGAGACCCTGTCCGAAGAGCTGCTCGAACGGGTGTACGACATCCCGATGTGCATCCTCGAGCACGCCGGCCGCAAATTCATCGTCAAGTAGAAATCCCCTGCGACCCTCCCACCTGAAAATCCTCTACCTCAACGGCCGGCGCGTCCACCGGGCCTTCCTGGCGGGCGGCGAGGCCGTCATCCGCGACCAGGCCTACCTGAACCGGATCAACGTCTTTCCCGTCCCCGACGGGGATACCGGGACCAACCTGGCATCTACTATGCGGGCCATCGCCGAATCCTCCCGGCCGCACATTTCCCTTAGGGCGACGCTCCGGTCGATCGCCGACGCGGCCCTGAACGGCGCCCAGGGCAACTCGGGCATCATCTTCGCCCAATTCCTCCTCGGCGTCAGCCGGGAGATCCAGCACGAGTCGCGCCTGACGACCCGGGCGTTCGGAGAGTCGGTCCGGCGGGCCGTGGCGTATGCCACCAAAGCCATCCTAGCGCCGGTCGAAGGGACGATGATCACCGTGATCCGCGACTGGGCCGAGGCGGTCTACCGGGAGCGGACCGAAACTCCTGATTTCGAGGATCTCATGACCGCGTCCCTGGAGGAAGCGCGCCGCTCCCTCGTAGAGACGACCGCTAAACTCGAAGTCTTGGCCCGGGCCGGCGTCGTCGACGCGGGCGCCAAGGGCTTCGTCGATTTCCTCGAGGGCATCCACCAGTTCATCAAGAAGGGCCGACTAGGCCGCCGCCAGGCCGCCCCGCCGGACGTCGACTGGGCGCCCGAGCCCGTCCGCGCGCCCGCAATGGACAAGCCCCTCGACTATCGCTACTGCACCGAAGCCCTGCTGTCCGGCCAGGGCCTGGACCCCGAGGCGGTGCGTGACGTCGTCGGCCACTTCGGCAAATCCGCCGTCGTGGCCGGTTCGGACGAGCGGGTCCGGATCCACGTCCATACAAACGCTCCGGCCGAGCTCGTCCAGGAGCTGCGGGGCCTGGGGGAAATCGTCCAAATCAAGGTCGACGACATCCGCCGCCAGTACGACGCCGCCCACCGGCCGAAGTCGAAGATCGCGATCATCACGGACTCGAGCTGCGACCTGCCGCCTGAGGTCTTCGACGAAAGGCAGATCCACCTCATCCCTCTGATCGTAACCATCGGCGGCCAACAATACCTGGACAAGCTGACGATCTCTCCAGACCGGTTCGCCGAGCTGCTCCGCGCGCCCGGACCCCGGCCCACGACCGCGATCCCACCCCTACAGACCATCCAAAACACGCTCGCCTATCTGGCCACCCATTACGAATCCCTGATCGTCATCACCATGTCCGAGAAGCTGACCGGAGTCTACAGCCTCTGCCGGACGGTCGCGGACAGCCTGCCGGGAAGGAAAATCTCGGTCCTCAATTCGCGCGGCCTCTCGGCCACGCAGGGCCTGCTCGTTGCCCGCGCCTCGGAAGCGGCCTTGGCCGGGGCCTCCCACGAGGACATCGTGAAAAGCGTCGAAGCCTGGGCCGCGCGCCTCCGGTTCTTCGTCGACGTCGAAAGCATCGAGTCCCTCGTCCGCAGCGGCCGGGTGAGCCCCATGAAGGGCCTGATCGCCCGGGCCTTGAAGATCAAGCCGCTCATCGTGATCGACGGGGAGGGCAAGGCCGCCGAGGACGGCAAGTCCTTCAGCCGGCGGGGCAACATGGCCAAGATCCTGCACAAGGTCGAGCGCCTGGCCCAAGCGGAAAAGATCTGGAACTACACTATCGTCCACGCCCGCAACCGGGCGCGAGCCGAAATCTATGCGGAACGGTTGACTCCGATCATCGGCAAGCCCCCCGCCTACATCCTGGATGTATCGCCCGTCGTCGGCGTCCACGTCGGCCTCGGGGCCGTGGGCATCGCCTTTCTCGACGACTGAGGGATGCGGCGCCGCGGCCCTGCAGGCCGAATAGCGGCCAAAGCACCCCCCATCTACTTCTTGCCGCGTCCCGGTTCGATAAGCGAACTTAAGAATTCAGCTGCGAAGTGCAGGCCGGGCAGCGGACGGCCTTGATCGGGATCATCGTGAAGCAGTAGGGGCATTCCTTGGTCGTCGGGGCGGCGGATCCGGCAGGCGCAGGCTTGCGGAGCTTGTTCACCCATTTGACCATGAGAAAAATCACCAGGGCAATGATCAGGAAATCGATCAAGGTGTTGATGAAGAGGCCATAATTGAGCGTCGCCGCGCCGGCTTTCCTGGCCTCGGCCAGCGTCGGATATGCGCCGCCGGACAGGTTGAGGAACAGGTTCGCGAAATCGACCTTCCCGAGCGGAAGGCCGACCAAGGGCATGATCACGTCGCTGATCAGGGAGGTCACGATCTTGCCGAACGCGGCGCCGATGATGACGCCGACGGCCAGGTCCATGACGTTCCCCTTCATGGCGAATTCCTTGAATTCCTTGAACATCTCGCCTCCTTTCCGGTTCGCGGGGAAAATTCCTCCCGCGTGATTTTAACTATAGAAAGGAACAACCAGCCTGTCAAGAAGCCGGCGGGAGCCTGTCCGCCTCGTCGGCTGGATGGGGGGGAGCTTTTGGTATAGAATGGTTTTTTTCGGCGGGACCGGCCGCCGAAGGAGAGCGTCCCATGAAAAAAAGCGTCGTCCTGATCCTGTTCCTGGCCTTCGGCCTCGGCCCTGCCCTGGCCGACATGGGGAGCTTATCGCATCTCTTCCTCCTGGGAAAGGGCCTCAAGGACACCGACGGGGACGGGCTGGCCGACAAGGTCGCCCTGACGATCGTCGTCCCCGACAACCCGTCCGCGGTCGAGCTCGCCCTGGCAGCCGACATCGCCGCCCGGGCCAATTTCGAGAGCCTGGCCCAGGACTTCACGCTGGTGAAGCGGGAGTCCGAAGTCCCGAACATCGAGAAGGCCGAGAACCCCATCCTGATCGGGACGAACGTCAAGTGGCTGCGGGACGCCCTGAAAGGGAAGGACATCGTCCTCCCCGAGCTCGGCGCCTCCCAGGGCGTCGTCGCCGTGTTCGCTTCCAAGACGCAGACCGGTCTCGTGCTCGCCGCCGGATCCGAGGACGCCCTTCTCCAGACCGGAAGGGCGTTCTTCCTCCGTTGGCCCTATTTCTGGGACGTGTGGGGCCGCGAGGAAGGGGCGACCTTCGACAAGCTCGAAAAGGACCTCACTCAGTACCTGACCGCCGAGGGCGTCCAGTTCCAGAAGACGATCATCCGGTCGGTTCTCTACGAATTCCCGGCCCTGAAGAAGGGGCCGGGGACCCTGAAAAAGCTGTCGTTCAACGCCGGCGAGATCAAGGACCTCAGCGTGGACATCTACCTCACGGACGACGACGATCTCAATCGGACGTTCAAGGCCATCGACACGGTCCGCGACCAGCACCTGCGGGGCCAGAAAAGCGAGCTCCTCTCCTACCCCGGCTGCGCCCAATTGACCTTTGCCTTCCACTTCGGCAAACGGACCCTCCAGGCCGTCCTGCCCCGCCTGGGCTATCCGAAGCGGATGCTAACGCCCGGATTCAAGGACACGCCCCGGGCGGACGGGGCCGGGAAGGAGTTCGACCTCCTCAGCCTGTTCTCGGCCAAAGGCCTCTATGGCGACGCCGACCGGGACGGCATCCTGGACACGCTCGACACCAAGGTTGTCATCCCGCCGACAGGCGCGGCCCGAGGCGTGGGCCCGCTCGCCTCGAAGCTCGTCCTGAATACGGCCGGGGCGTCGTTCCCGATCGTCTACCTGGACCGGGAGATCGAAAACCGGAAGGCCCTCGTCGCCCCGATCCTCGTCGGGCCGAGCGCCTTGGTCCAGGACCTTCAGAGGACGGGCAAGCTCAAGCTCCCCGCGCTCGAAAGCACTTGGGGCGCGGCCCTCGTCATCCCGCGGGCCTTCAACAAGTCGAGCGCCCTCGCGCTCCTCGGCGCCGACGCCATCGGCCTGGAAAAGACGCTCGCCTACTTCAACCGGACGTTCCCCTATTTCGACGAATACCGGAGCGGCCGGCCGCAGATCAACGACATCGGTCCCGACCTCGACCGGTTCCTCAAAGGGGATCGGGGCGCCGCCGAGGCCTATTTCGCCCAAAGCCTGAAGAAGACGATCGAGGACTTCAAGGACCGGGACCTGGAATCCTTCACCGCGGAGCTCACCCTCCCCCAGGCCAATCCGAAATTCGAGGAGGACCTGAAGAAGGCCCTGACCGTGGCCCTCCGGGCCGAGACCGTCGACGTCAAGGGCTTCGCCGTGACCGACAGCAAGCGGATCTTCGAAAAAGAGCAGAGCTTTACCTGGGAAAGCGAGGACGCGCTCAAGGCCGTCGAGGAAAGGCTGCAGGCCCTCGCGGGCCCGCCTGCGATTGCGGCGGCCCCTCCGGCCGCCGCGGCTACGCTCCGCATCAGCGTGGGCCTGAGCGAGTCGCCCGAGGTCCGGCAAAAGATCCGGAAGCAGATCGAGTCGTTCTGTGCGGAGACCCTCAAGCAGCCGGCCGAAGTCGAGGTCCTCTCCTCCTACAAACAGGGGTTCTTCTGGCTGCTCGAGAAGGTCGCCCCCGCTCTGAAAGGCAAACCGGTGAGCCAGATCGTGGTCCGGTTCGCCGAGGAGAAGGACGACTTCAGCCGGCCGAAGCGGTTTTACAGCGAACCGTCGCGCTGGCTCCAGGAGCTCTATCCGGTGGACGAGTTCCTGGCCCGCGATTTGGCACTGCCGCTCGACAAGATCCATTTTGAACTCGCCCCGGCCAAAAGCCCGACGTATACGGTCACGGCCCTCGACGCCAAGAACGCCGTGATCCTCCAGCAGAGCTTCTCGCCGCGCGTCCGGGAAATCCCCTATCTCAAGGTCCTTCCGGAATGGGGCAGCGTGAAGCTCACGACCGGCTGGACGCGGATCGAGAAGGGCGCGGAGGTCGTCCTCGACGCCCCGCTCCAGAGCGACCTCGAAAAGTTCTGGGACTACTATCAGGACCAGGTCCTGGGGCCGCTCTATGCCCATGTCCTGCGGAAAACCGGGAACGAGCCGACGTTCTCCAAGCAGCCCTATTTCAAGCAGCTGCGGGTCGAGCTGTGGGCGAGCGAGCCGGACTACCGCCTCGGCCTAGACGAGGAGATTGCGAGCTCGCTCGAGGCGCTGCACGACGAGATCTATTTCGACACGCTCGACTTCCTGCGCGGGATCACCGAGCTCGACGCCGACGAGCCCGACCTCCCCGAGGACACGCAGCGCTACTCGGCCCCGGGCAACATCTTCCCCATCATCCATCCCTCGTCCGAGGGCGGCGCTCCCCGGGTCAAGGTCACGTTCGAGGACTGGATCGCCTCCGCGCCCCAGATGATCCTCCGCTGGAAGGAGAGGGGCAAGGACGAGGCGACCCGGCGGATCGGGTTCCCCGCGCTCAAGAGCAAGCCCGTGACGATCTCCTCGCTTATCTACAACGGCCTCGAAGAACGCATTGAGAGCCTCACGGCCGAGATGGACTTCGAAAAGGAATCCGACTACCTGACGCTCCTCGACATCCTGGCGTCCTACCGGGAGCTCGCCGAGAAAGGCCTGCTTCCGAACGGGCTGAGCTATCCCAACCTCGGATCGATCCTCTTCAAGCTCAGCGCCAAGGACATGCAGAAGGAGGAATCGGTCCCCGTGCTTCCCCCGCC
>CABEBD010000024.1_pt1 | contig 16719 bp, 17 predicted proteins | sample 3132501 | NCBI WGS metagenome assembly CABEBD01 (sample SAMEA5534344, study PRJEB31848) | metagenome | biome: tundra; feature: field; material: soil | place: USA | collected 2013-05 | depth 0.45 m | reverse complement strand
CCCCCACGCCGACACCTTCAAAGCCCTCAACGCGGCCCTCGAAGGCCGGACCGGGGGGACCGTCTTCAGCGACATCGGCTGCTACACTCTCGGCTGGTTTCCGCCCTACAGCGCCATCGACACCTGCGTCTGCATGGGCGCGAGCATCGGCATGGCCAAGGGCGCGGCGGAGGCCGGCGTCCATCCGTCCGTGGCCGTGATCGGCGACTCGACCTTCGGCCATTCGGGGATCACCGCCCTTCTGAGCGCTGCCTCCTTCAACACGCGGATGACGGCGATCGTCCTCGACAACTGTACCGTGGCCATGACCGGCTGCCAGCCGTCCTTCGCCTCGGGCGACCGGCTCCTCCGGATCATCGAGGGCCTGGGCGTGCCCAAGGAGCGCCTGCGGGTGATCACCCCCCTGCCGAAGTTCCACGAGGACAACGTCCGCATCCTGACCGAGGAGATCGAATCACCCGGCCTGTCGGTGATCGTGGCCGTGCGCGAGTGCCTCGAAGAGGCCCGCAAGAAGAACAAGAGATAGGAGAGCCGCCATGCCGACGCACCGCAAGCAGGACATCATTCTGGCCGGGGTCGGGGGGCAGGGGATCCTGTCCATTGCCTTCGTCATCGACAACGCCGCCCTCCGCGAGGGATACAACGTTAAGCAGGCCGAGGTCCACGGCATGGCCCAGCGCGGCGGCGCGGTCCAATCGCACCTCCGCTTCTCGACGGACCGGATCCACAGCGACCTCATCCCCAAGGGCGAAGCGGACCTCATCCTCAGTATCGAGCCCCTCGAAGCGCTCCGCTACCTGGACTATCTCCGTCCCGGCGGCCGGGTCGTCTCGAGCCGCACGCCTTTTATCAACATCCCCGATTACCCGGACCTCGACACGATCCTGGCCGGGATCCGCGCGGTCGAGGGCAGCCTCATCCTCGATTCGGAAGCCCTGGCCAAGGAGGCCGGCACGAGCAAGGCCCAGAACACGGTCATGCTCGGCGCGGCCGCGAAATACCTGGCCGTTCCGGAAGAGGGGCTCCTCGAGTTCATTAAAATTCTGTTCGGACCGCGCGGGGACAAGTTGCTGAACGCCAACCTGCGTGCCTTCGAGCTGGGCCGGAAAGCGGCCGGGTAACATGGCGATCCCGTTCAAATCGATCGACCGGATCTTCGAAGGCGCTGAGCGCGACGGCCGGACTTTCCTTTTCGAGTATGAAGTCTATGGGATGCTCCGGCTGACCGGCCTCGCCGTGCCCAGGTTCAAGTTCATCCCCAAGGGCCGGGCGGTCGGGGCCAAAGACCTGGCCGGCTTCAAATCCGAAGATCTCGTCCTCAAGATCGTCGCCCCGCTCATCCAGCATAAGACCGACGTCGGCGGCGTCCGGTTCGTGAAGAACCGGGCCGCAGCCGTGAACGCCGGCCTCAAGGCCATGTTGGCCGCCGTCCCGGGCCTTTTCCGGGAATGGGCGAAATCCGCCTCGCCAGCCATGCCGCCGCCTTCCGACGACGCGATCGCCGCCGATATCCGGGGCGTCCTCGTCTGCGAGAAAGTCGATTACGAGAAATTCGGGTTCGGGACCGAGGTCCTCATCGGCATCCGCAACACTCGGGAATTCGGCCCGGTCCTGACCGTGGGAGCGGGGGGCGTCGAGGTCGAGTTCCTGAACGAGCGCCTCAAGGAAGAGTCGGCGGCCGCGATCGCCTCCCCGCACCTCCTGGCCAAGAAAGACATTCTCGGCCATCTCGAGCCCCTGGCCGTCACGGCCAAGCTCATCCGGCCGTTCCGCGGCCGCCCCGCGGTCCTGTCCGCCACAGCCCTCCGTGACACCTACGCCCGGCTGGCGGCGCTGGCCGCCCATTATTCGCCGTTCGCGGCAAACCGGTTCGTCATCGAGGAGGCCGAGGTCAACCCCTTCGTCGTCCGGGGCGGCGTGCTCCTGCCGATCGACGGGTTGTGCCGCTTCTCCCGGACGCACGTGAATCTCAAAGGGCGGCCTTTCGCCGAGATCGCCCGCCTGCTCCACCCGGCGTCCATCGCCGTGATCGGCGTCTCGGAGCGGATGAACATCGGCCATATCATCCTGAACAATATCCTGAAACAGGGCTTTCCCCCCAATAAAATCTATGTCGTCAAACCCGGTATGGACCGGATCGAGGGCTGCCGCTGCGTCCCCGACGTGGCGGCCCTTCCGGAGACCGTGGACCTCTTCGTCCTGACCCTGGCCGCCGACCAGTGCGGCGACGTCATGGCCGAGCTCGTCGCCTGCGGCAAGGCGCGATCGGTGATCATCATCGCCGGCGGCATGGGCGAGAAGCAGGGCGGGAAAAACATCGAGGAGCGGATCGTCCGCCTGCTGGCCGACGGCCGGGCGCAGGGCCGGACCACACCCGTGGTGAACGGCGGCAACTGCGTTGGGATATATTCCACGCCGGGCCGCTATGACACCACGTTCATCCCCGCGGCCAAGCTCCGCTTTCCCAGGGCCGAGCGCTCCCGCCTGGCCTACATCAGCCAGAGCGGGGCGTTCATGCTCTCGCGCATCAGCAGGCTCGACCGGATCGAGCCGTTCTACGCGATCTCATTCGGCAACCAGCTCGACCTCCGCGTCTCGGACTACGTGAACTATCTCAAGGGCGAGCCCGACGTCCGGATCTTCGCCATCTACATGGAGGGCTTCAAGCCCGGCGACGGGTTCCTTCTGGCCAAGGCGGTCCGGGACGTCCTCGCGGACCCCGGCCGGTCGGTGGTCGTCTATAAGGGCGGACGGTCGGCCGAGGGCCGCAAGGCGACCTCGAGCCACACGGCCTCGGTGGCCGGCGAATACGGGGTCTGCCGGGCCGTCCTCGAAAACGCGGGGGCCTTCGTGGCCGACACCATCTTCGAGTTCGAGAACATCCTCATCGCCTTGGACGCCTTGGACGGCCGGCCGGTCCGCGGAAACCGCGTCGGGCTGATCAGCAACGCCGGCTTCGAGAACGTGACGATGTCCGACAGCCTTGGCGAAGGAGACGGGCGACTCGCCCTGGCCGCGTTCACGGACGCGACGAAAGCCCGCCTGGCCGCCGCCCTGGCCCCGCTCGGCATCGACAAGCTCCAGGACGTGAAAAATCCCCTCGACACAACGCCCGTGGCGGACGACGCCGTCTTCGGCGAATGCGCCCGGGCGATCCTCGAGGACCCCGGCGTTGACTGCGCCGTGATTTCGCCCGTGCCCATGACCCCGGCCATGCAGACGCTGGCCCCGGGTCCGGGGACCCGGGAGAACATCCACGACCCCGGGAGCACGCCCTCGCGCATCATCGAGCTCTTCCGGGCTACGGACAAACCGCTCGTCGTCAACATCGACGCCGGCGCGGATTACGACCCGATGGCCAAGATGCTAGCGGCGGCCGGCATTCCCGTGTTCCGCCGTTCGGACGAAGCGGTGAAGTTCCTGCGGCGCTATATCGCCGCCCGGCTGGGCCGCCGCTGAGCTCGCCGGCATCAGACAGGAGGTTGTGCCGCCGGGCCGGCTTTGATAGAATCCCGTTGATGATCAGGGTTGTCCGGCCTGTCCTCTGCTGTCTCCTTATTCTATGCGCCGGGAGGTCGTCCGCCATGAACGCACCCCAGGATTCGGCCGCGAACCGCCTGAAATCGCTTCTGCCGGCCGAGGCCCAGGGCTGGAAAGCCGAGGCCAAAGACCATCTCTACGATCGGGATTCCATTTTCGAATACATCGACGGCGCGGGCGAAGTCTACCGAGCGTTCAACTTCCGGCAGCTCCTTTCGCGCCGCTTCCATCGGGCCGGCGCACCGGACATCATCATCGACCTCTTCGACATGGGGTCGCCGGCCGACGCCTTCGGGGTGTTCACCCACGACCTCGAAGGCGAGGACGCCGGCCTGGGGCAGGGCAGCAACTACAAGGGCGGGCTGCTCACGTTCTGGCGCGACCGCTATCTCGTCTCGATCTTCGCCGAGGGGGAGACCGCCGAGACCAAGGCCGCCCTCTTCGCCCTGGCCCGGCCCGTCGCCGCGGCCATCGGCCGGGACGGGGCGAAGCCCGCGCTCCTCGCCCTCGTGCCGCCGGAGTTCGCGGCCGGGGGGACGGTCCGCTATCTCCACAGCCCGGTCATCCTGAATTATCACTTCTACGTCAGCGCCGAGAACTTCCTGGGGCTCGGGCCGGACACCGAAGCCGTGCTAGCCAGGTCGGCGGACAAAGGGCGGAACGGGGTCCTGCTCGCGGTCAAGTACCCGGGAACGGCGGAGGCCGCCGCGGCCCATGCCCGCTTCTCGAAGGGCTACATGCCCGACGCCGGTAGTGCGGGCCTCGTCCGGACCGAGGACGGAAAATGGACGTCCGTCCGCCTCGTGAAGGACGTGGTGGCCGTCGTCTTCGGCGCGCCGACGGAGACCGGGGCGAAGGCTCTCTTGAACAATGTTGCCGATCGGATAAAATAAAAAAAGTCCCGACTTCCAAGGAGGAGCATTCCATGAACCGAAGATCCCTCACCCGCCGCGATTTCCTGAAGGCCGCCGCCGTCACGCCCCTCGCCGGGGCGATCGGTGGCTTCTGCACCAGCGCTGGAACGGCCGCCGTGCCGTCGACCGCGCCCGCCTCCGGCGGAGGCGTCGCGGCCCTCAAATCGATCGCCTTCCCGTCGCGCGTCGTCCTCGTCCGGGACGCGTCCGCCGTCGGCGAAGCGCGCAAGCTCAACGGCCCCGTCATCCAGAAGATGCTGGACGACGCGGTCGCCGCCCTATTCGGCGAAAAGGACGCCGCGGCCGCCTGGAAGAAGATCGTCGGGCCGGCGGACGTCGTGGGGATCAAGACGAACAGCTGGAACTACCTGCCCACGGGCAAGGAGGTCGAGGAGGCGATCCGAAAGCGCGTTCTGGACGCCGGCGTGCCGGCCGACAAGGTGGCGATCGCCGATCGAGGCGTCCTCACGAACCCGGTTTTCCAGGCGGCGACCGTGCTGATCAACGCCCGCCCCGCCCGCGTCCATTATTGGGCGGGCATGGGCAGCTGCATCAAGAACTACATCCAGTTCGTCCCGAAGCCGTCCGACTACCACGATGACGCCTGCGCCGACCTGGCCACGATCTGGAGTCTGCCCGTGGTCAAGGACAGGACCCGGCTCAACGTCCTGGTCATGCTCACCCCCCTGTTCCACAACATCGGGCCGCGCGGCTTCAGCGAATCCTATCTCTGGCCGTACAAGGGGCTGCTCGTCGGGAAGGACCCGGTGGCGGTGGACGCGACCGGATATAGGATCATCCAGGCCCAGCGTATGAAGCACTTCGGCGAAGACAAGCCGCTCGAGACGTCGGCCCACCACATCATGCTCGCCGACACGCGCCACAAACTCGGGACGAGCGATCCGAACCTGATCGAGGTCATCAAGCTGGGTTGGAAGGACGATATCCTCATCTGAGGAGGCGTGATCCCGCCGCGGCCGCCGATGTCCCAGCGGCCTTCCCGCCGCGTGAGGCCTCAGCCGCGCGGGCCGAAGATCAGCGTTCCCAGGCGGATCCGGTTGGCGCCCTCCTCGAGGGCGACCCGGTAGGAATTGGTCATCCCCATCGACAGCCGCTTCATCTCCACGCCCGGGATGGCGAGCGTTCCGATCCGGTCGAAGAGCCCTTTCGTGATCCTGAAGTAGGGGCGGGCGGCCTCGGGATCCCCTTCGAACGGCCCCATCGTCATGAGGCCCTCGATCCGGAGGTCGGGCAGGGGCGCGATCTCCCGGATGAGCGCCTCGGCGGCGGCGGGCGCCACTCCGAATTTCTGGTCCTCCTCGCCGCTGTTGATCTCGATCAGGACGGACATCGTCTTGCCCGCGTTCCGGCAGCGCTTGTCGATCTCCCGGGCGAGGTCGGAGGAGTCCACGGTCTCGATCGCGTCGAAGATCTCCACGGCCTTCTTGACCTTGTTCGACTGGAGGTGGCCGATGAAATGCCAGCGGGCCCGGCGACTGACCGCGGCAAAGGCCTCGGCGGCTTCCTGGACGTAGTTTTCACCGATGAGGACGACGCCGGCCTCCACCGCTTCCAGGATCTCGGCCGGCGTTTTCGTCTTGGCCGCGGCCACGAGCTCGACGCCGGGCGGCAACTCCCGGAGGATCCGGGCGACGTTATCGCGGATGGACATGGGGGATTCCTTTCCAGGCCGATGAGATCGACCCGAGGGAAAAATAGACGAATCCGGAGAAAAAATCAAGAGGCGATCCTCCGCCGCTCCCGGGGCTTTATCGGCGCGGCCGTTTCCATTATGATAGGACAACACGATTACCGAGAGAGGAACGGACCCCATGTCGAACATCCGGGAGCAACTGGAAGAGACCGAAGCCTTGACCCTTTCGCCCAAGGCCTGCCTGAGCCGCGACTCGCGCGGCCGCGAGCGGACGGAAGCGCCGCACGCTTTCCGCACGGCCTTCCAGCGCGACCGGGACCGCGTCCTCCACTCCAAGTCGTTCCGCCGGCTCAAGCACAAGACCCAGGTCTTTCTGGCCCCCTACGGCGACCACTACCGGACGCGCCTCACCCACACCCTCGAAGTGTCGGCCATCGGCCGGACGATCGCCAAAGCGCTCCGCTTGAACGAGGACCTGACCGAGGCCATTGCCCTCGGCCACGACATCGGCCACACGCCCTTCGGCCATTCGGGGGAGGAGACCCTGGCCAAGCTCCTCCGCGGCGGCTTCAACCACTACCTCCAGAGCCTCCGCGTCGTCGAAAAGCTCGAATACGAGGGCAAGGGCCTGAACCTGACCTTCGAGGTCCGGGACGGCATCGCCCACCACTCCAAAGGCCGGGGCAAGATTCTCGACCGGAAGAAAGAGGACCTGCCGGCCACCCTCGAGGGCCAGATCGTCCGGATCTCGGACGTGATCGCCTACGTCAACCACGACATCGACGACGCCCTGCGCGCCGAGATCATCAAGGAGAGCGACATCCCCCGCCATCTCGTCGGCGTGCTCGGCCGCTGGCATGCCAGCCGGATCGACCGGATGGTCGTGGACGTCGTCGAATCCAGTCTCAAGGCGAACTTGGACCGGATCGCGATGAGCGACGAGATCATGAAGGCCGTGGTCGAGCTCCGCGATTTCCTCTACGAGCGCGTGTATTTCAATCCCACGGCCCGCGAGGAGCTGCGCAAGACCGAGAAGATCATCCGCGATCTGTTTGCGTACGTGACCGCCCATCCTGACGGCTACATCAAGGACTACCCCGCGGGAGATCCTCTCGAAAAGCGGGTCGGGGATTTCATCGCCGGCATGACCGACCGCTATGCCCTGACGCTTTACGAGCAGATCTTCTTTCCGCGGTCCTGGCGGACGTAGGGGCCTGGCGGGCGGGGGCCCCCTCCTCGCAACGACACCTCAACATGTCGTTGCGAGGAGCTTTGCGACGAAGCAACCCCCTCTTAATTATAAGGAGTATCAACCATGAAACACGATGACCTGTCCCTCGCGACCAAGCTGATCCACGCCGGCGAGATCCGGCCCGGCGTCCTGGGCGCCGTCAGCCTGCCCATCTTCCAGTCGGCGACGTACGAATACGCCCAGGCCGCGCATTACCACGACATCAAATACATCCGGCTGAACAACACGCCGAACCACACCGTCCTCCACGCGAAGCTGGCCGCGCTCGAGAACGCGGAGGCCGCTCTTGTGGCGGCGAGCGGGATGGCCGCGATCACGACCGGGATCCTGTCCGTCCTCTCGGCTGGCGACCGCATCCTCGCCCAGGAGTCGCTCTACGGCGGGACGCACGATTTCTTCACCAAGCATCTGGCCGGGTTCGGGATCGGCTACGATTTTCTCGACATCGAGGACCCCGCCTCCTGGCAGGGGCGGCTCCGGCCCACGACGAAGGCCATTTATGTCGAGACGATCAGCAACCCTCTGATGCAGGTCCCCGATCTCGAGGCCGTCGTGAAGTTCGCCCGGGCCCACGGCCTCGTGTCGATGATCGACAACACCTTCGCCACGCCGGTCAATTTCCGGCCGGCCGAGCACGGGTTCGACCTCTCCTTCCATAGCGCCACGAAATACCTGAACGGCCATTCCGACATCGTTGGCGGCGCGGTCATCGGCCGGGCGGACCTCGTCGAGAAGGCTCTCCTCAAGCTCGACACGCTCGGCGGCTCGATGGACCCCCACGCCTGCTTCCTTCTCCACCGGGGCCTGAAGACGCTCGCCCTCCGGGTCCAGTTCCAAAACGGGAGCGCGTCGCGGATCGCCCGTTTTCTCGCGGGCCATCCTGCCGTGGCCAAGGTCAACTATCCCGGCCTCGAAAACCACCTGGGATTTGCCCGCGCCTCGCGCCTGTTCGACGGATTCGGCGGGATGCTGAGCTTCGAATTGAAGGGCGGCGTCGAGGCGGCCGAGCGCTTTATGAAAGCCGTGGCGCTCCCGATCATCGCCCCGAGCCTGGGCGGCGTCGAGACGCTGATGACCCGGCCCGCGACCACCTCTCACCTCGGGATGTCGCCCGAGGACCGGAAGCGGATCGGGATCGCTGACGGGCTCATCCGGCTCTCGGTCGGTATCGAAGCCACCGAGGACCTCATCCGCGATTTCGAGCGGGCGCTCCAAGGCCTCTGACTTTATTTAGCCGCCCCCGCCATCGTCCGGGCCCACTCCCAGCTTTCAATGCCGCGGGCGCTCACCGCTTTCACGGCGGCGCACAGCTTCTCGCCCTTCTTGAGGGCGACGGCCGGTAGCTGGGCTTTCGACTCCGTGACCGTCATCCGGGCCGCGGCCGGATTGGATTCCGGACCGTATTCGACCACGTAGCCGGCGATTCCCTTTTCGACGTTCGGGGCCCATTCCGCCTCCGTCATCCCGTTTTTCCCGAGGAAGGCCTTCAGGCCCTTGACCGGCGTCGGGCTCGAGGCCAGCATCATGATCGAAGCGATGTCGTATTTCGCCGCCTCGACGAGCAGCTGGTGGTTGACCGTCTCGAGGAGGTCGGTCGGCTGGTGGTAATAAGGGTTGCCGAGCACGGGGTAGGAGCCCAGGCCGCTCACCATCTCGCCATAGGCTTCGTAGAACGACGCGCCGTCTGTGGACTTCACGTACTTTGTATCGTACGTGATCATCCGCGAGAAGAGGAAGGCCGCGGCATGCTGGATGTCGCGCAGGCCCGGGCTCGTGAAGCGGATGGTGTCGTCGAGATGGTGGTCGTTCGCCCAGCCGATCATGTCGTTGTTGAAGTCGGCGGCGACGTTCCAGCCCTTTTCTTTCGCCACCCGGACGAATTCCCGGCTGCCCAACAGCCCGGCCTCTTCGCCCGTGAAAAAGGCGAAGACGATGGTATACGGCTGGGGCGTTTTCGCCAGGATCCGGGCCGCCTCCAGGTTGACCGCGGTCACGGAGGTGTCGTCATCGGCGCCGGGGCTGCGCTGGTTCGAGTCGAAGTGGCCGCTCAGAACGTAGAGGACGTCCGGGTTCTCGGTCCCCGGCAGGCGGGCCAGGACGTTCGCCGTCTTGGTCCCGCGGGCGTCGAATTCCTGGTATTCCGGCGCATAGCCGAAGGACTTTAACTGATTGAAGATATATTCGGCGGCCTTCTTGTTGCCGGGGAGGGTGATGTATTTCGAGTCGAAATCGAACAGGGCCGATTCGTGGTCGTAGATTTTGGTGATCGACACCTTGTCCACCGCTGCCCGGACGGCGTCCTTGATCGGCTGGAAGGTCCGTTCGCCCTTTTCGCGGAGGGCCGTTTCGGCGGCGCGCTGGGCTTCCATTCGGGCCAGCAGGTCGTCGAGCGAGATCTTTTTGGTCAACTCGACGAGATAGAGCCCACGTTTACCCGAGAGCGTGTCGCCGTCGCGTTCGGCCCCGATGAGCAGGCGTGTCCCCGCGGGGTCCGCGACCCACTCGTATTCGGGCGAGATCGTCCGGATCGTGGGATTGTGGAAAATCTGGACATTGGTCAGGGTCTTGAGGTCGTAAAGATGGGCCCGGCTGTGGCGGGGCTCGCCCTTGATGGCGACGACCTGCGTGGCGGTGAGGAATCGGGCGGCCCGGTCGGGCTGGATCTCGCGGCTGACCCGGACTTCACCCTTGCCGTCGCTTTGAATGGTGAAGATTTCGCTGTTGCGGGTGTAGATCATCTCGAATACGACGCTCGAACCGTCGGGGGAGAGGGCGGCCGATCCGATCCGCTCGGAGGTTTTCTTGATCACGGCCGGAGCGAGGGCGGCGTCGAGCTTGAGGTAGTTCAGGGTCGAGTCCGTCCCCTCCTGGCCGACGAACACGACTGCCGAGCCGTCGGCCGCCACGGAGGGCGCCGAGCCCGTAAACGTTTTCATTTTGCCGTCGGCGAGGCTCAGGACGGCGAATTGGCGCGCCGCGCCTCCGCCTCCCCGCGGTCCCTGGCCGCCACCGGCCGGAGGACCGCCCGCAGCGACCGCCTGTGCCCGTCCGGTACCGGAAGCCAGTCCCGCGCCGGCCGGAGGATTCGCGGTGCCGGGCTTGGCCGCGGGCGCGCGCGACGCGGACTCGGCGGCCGGAGCCGGTTTCGGAAACGGAGTCACCGTCGCTGCCGTATAGATCAGATATTTCCCCCCGGGAACCACAATGGGATTGGTTTTGAATCCCGGCCCTGACGTGACCGGACGGGGAGCGACGGCGGCGCCCGCCGCCGCCGAAACCGCATAGATTTCGTTAGCCGCCGTATCCGTCTCCTTGGCTCCGACGAAATAGACCTCTCGACCGTCGGAGCTGAAGGCGAGCCCGCTTTTCAACAGGCCGGGGGTCTTGAGGGGCTTTTCTTTTTTCGTAGCGAGGTCGAGAAGGACGATCTCCGCGGCCCTGGCTTCGAGCCACGCGAGCTGGATCTGCTTCGGCCGCAGAACCTGGCGGTCGGGCGCCGCGACGGAGGAGAGCTTGTCGATGTCCTTGCGAAGGGCGGCGATCTCCTGATTTGGGGCAACGCGGAGGTAGGCGGAGCTATTCGGAATAGGGGAGAAGACGAAGTTCTTCCCCTTGATTTCCATTAGGACTTTGGAGGGATCGTCGAGGGCAAAGACGCGGGTGACGACCGCGGCTGCCGCTCCTGTTTCGTACGCGCCTAATTTTCCATCGGGACTGACCCGGATCGAACGTCCGTCGAGCGTGACTTCCTTCACCTGGAAAAGTTCCCCGGTGATGAGAGCGATCGGCTCGAAATAGCGTAGGCCGTCCGGGCTTTTCAGGACGGCCTTGAATTCATCGAGGGCCCGGACGAAATCGCCCGTGTCCCAGGCAAGGCGAGCGGCGTCGAACTTCTCGGCCAGCGGGTCCTGGGCGGAGGCGGTCGTGGCCGCGCCGAGGAGGATTAGGGACAATAAGCAAAGAATGATCGGAAATCGGGGATGGGAGTGTCTCATGTCCCCGATATATAGCACGCCTAATATGGAGACACAATACCCGTTTCCCTATCAGCCCAATCCCTTGTGACGCCGCACATTGAGCGCCTTCCATTCAAGAAGTGGCTGGCTTTGGATGCGCCGCTGGAGGGACGCATCAGCGGCCAGCTTCTCGAGGGAAATTTTCATGGGACCTCCCCCCACGCCCGTTCAAATACTTCCTTGGGCACCATCAAGTTCCACCCCGGGACGAGACGGCCGGATTTCCGTTTGGCGCGATCCAGATAATGCGGTTGCCGCGGACGCAGATCGTGAAGTGCCTTAAGGTGACGGTCCTCTACCATCAAGAGTTGACGGTGCTGCTCAAGGAAAAATCCCACCTTCGCCCCCGTGGTCGCATTCCCGAGCAGGAGCGCATACTCCGCGACTTTGTCGAGATCGAAGAATTCGACGGACTCCAGGGATCGCCAGATTTCCTCCCAACTTCCCGAAAGGCTGGGGCGATCCAAAACGTCCACCAATGTCCGCTCCAAACTCGTGACTCGAAGCTCCATGCCGGCGCGCTCGGTGGTCGAAACGCCGAAACTCTCCTTTCCCGCGCGGCGAAGAGCCTCCGGGAATTTCGCTCCCCGGAAAACATGGGAACGGAACGTCAGAGGCCCCAGAGGGCGGGACGCCGAGTAGGTGAATTGTTCCTGGACCGAGTAAGCCCGCCCGTGAAACTCAAGCGCCGTATGGTGCGACAAGACCGCGTCCGTGGTTAGCTTCGCGGCTACGAGGAAGGGGTCGACCGGATAGGAATCTGTGTCGGCTCCTGCCGGGATAACGGCATACAATCCGCGCCGCACCCGAACGACCCGTCCGGTCTTCCGATAGTAGGCCAGAAGAGCCTCCTGTGTCCTTTCGCCGACCTCACCAAGGGACGACAGATGCTTGGCCAACTCTTCTCCGGTGAAAACCGGGTGTTTGCGAAAAAAATCATCATGTTTCATCGCTGGCATCCTTGACATTGTTCCATGTTATACACATAAATATTATGTGTTATGTGATTAATTGTCAATATTATTATTTAAAAAATGACAATATTACATAATATACATATATATTTATGGGTTACCCGGAATTCAGGTGACACGATCCCAATTCAAGAAAATTGGGTCATGTCACCGAATTCCGGGCAGCGTCTCGACGGCACTTCCGCCGCAATTAATATCTTTGCCGCTCTTACTGTTTGACCAGCTCAACCCGGCGGTTCTTGGCTCGGCCTTCCTCGGTGTCGTTGGACGCGACGGGCGCGAACTGGCCGCACCCGTAGGATCTCAGGCGCGCGGCGGCGATGCCGTGGTCGCGGACGAGCGCTTGGAGAACGGCCTCGCCCCGGTCCTGGGAGAGCTTGATGTTGGCGTTTATGTCGCCCACGTTGTCCGTGTGGCCAACGACATGGATCTTAAGGGTCGCATCCGCCTTCAGCATCTTGGCGACCTCCCCAATGGCCTGCGCCGATTCGGGCTTGATGGTGGATTTCCCGGTATCGAACTGGATGCCGTAGACCGCCGCGTGGCCCGTGGCCCTGATGTCGTTGCCGAAGGCCGCCGCGTCCGCCACGATGGTCTGCTCCATCTCTTTCTTCTCGACGATCCGCAGCCAGATCTTGCTGTTCCCCTTAAGGACCTCAACCCACACTTCCTGGCCGTCCTTGACGATCTTTCCGTTCACCCACCTCTGCGGGTCGCTCTGCAGGATCGTGCCCCCAACCTTGCGGATTGCGTTCTCGTAGTTGCGGACGACGGCGAGGCCGCTGGGTTCGGTTCCCCGTTGTCCGGTGAACGCGTAGGTGAGGAAAGTGAACTTGCCTTCGACCGGGGTCTTCGGGCCCTTCACCGACTGGAATTCGTAGACGCCGTAATTCTCGACCTTGCAGTCCTCGATGCGGTATTCCGGCATGCGCGTGGGGAACAGCGGGTGGTCCTTGCACCCGGCCCAGTCCGGCTGCTGGGCGAAGACGCCCGTCGCGAGTACGATAATCCCGACGCCCATCAGAACGATCGATCCGATCAATGCTTTTTTCATGGTCTTTTTTATCTCCGTTTCCTTAACGATGAATTTTTCCCTTAAACTAGGGGAATAATACCCCCTGCCCCGCGGCGTGTCAATCGCCGGAGATATTTCGCCTTTTTTCCCATTCATATCTTTGATATAATTGAACTTAAGGACCATCACTATGGCCAAACGGATCCGGGTCTATCGCAGCTTTGAAGATGCTCAGGAGGCCGAAATCCGGGAACAGCGCGCCATGACCCCCGCCCAGCGTCTCGAGATCTTCCGCCGGTTAAAAGCCCGCGTCTTCGGAAGGTCGCCGATCGACGTCCGCGCCTTTCATAGAAAGAATAAAACGGCCCCAGCTAAGCGCAATGCTCTCGATGATCTGCTATATATCAAGCCTGCGGGCGCGCGTACGAAGAATAGGCCGAAGTCTAAATCTTCGGCGTGATCTTCCGCACTTTTGATTTCTCGCGAGCCTCATAGATCTCCTCGACCATAGCGTCGATTTCTTTGTCGAGGTTTTTTGCTCTATCGATGTCGTCAAAATGGCGCAGAAATCTCACCTTTGTAGCTCCGCTTTTCCTTGATTCGTTTAAACGATCGTTGAAAATGAAGCCCTCCTCCGGCCGATATTTTTCGAGGTAATTGTGAAGAGATTTCCCGATGACGGGCTTCGCCATGGCCGACTTGATTTCCACGGGGATCCGGTCGTCGATGACAAAATCGACCTCGGCCTTGGCCTTTGTTCGCCAATATTTCACATCCATTCCGCTTTTAAGAAATTCGGAAAAGTGAAAATTCTCCAGGAGCGCCCCCTTGTCCTGGCGCTGTTCTAAAGGACGAAAATCGCCGATCACGGCATTCCTCAATCCAGAGTCCACGAAATAGACTTTGGGATTCTTGACCAGCTCGGTTCTTTTGTTGGAAAAGAAAGGCTTGACGAAGTTTAGAATGAACGTTTTTTCCAAGAAACGGAGATGTTTTCTAAGGGGGAGCTGTTTTTGCTGGATGATCGTCCCGAGCTCTTGGTAGGAAACGACATTTCCGGTCTGGAGCGCAAGGGCCTTAATCAGGGCGAGGAGTTGATAATCATCGATCAGGCCGAGAATATCCCGAACGTCCCGGAGAAGATAGATATTGAAAATATTTTTCAAAATCGTGCGTTTCTCGTCGTCGTCTCCGGCGAGAACGACCCGCGGATAGCCGCCATAGACAATGAACTCATCCAAAATCGGGCAGAGTCTATCGACAACCGGCTCTTCCAAGCGGCCTTGGGATTCGGCCCGGATTTGGAAAAGGGCGGGATTCCGGAAGTTCAAGAATTCGGCAAATGAAAGAGGAAATAGGTTGAAAGATAAGAGTCTTCCTGCGAGATGCTCGACCGCCGCTACCGTCAAGTCCAAGGAAGATGAGCCCGAGATGATTATTTTTTTGCCGGGGACCGTATCGAAGATGAATTTCAAGGCTTGGCCGCCCTTCTTTGCGTATTGGAATTCATCAATGAAAAGATAGCGATGCGGGTCGACGTAAAGCTTAATGAAGGATTTGATGTCCTCGTCGAAAAGGGCCCGGATTTGGATGTCTTCGAACGTCAGGAACGCGGCATTTTCGACGGTTTCGTAGATATGGCGGAGGAGCGTCGTCTTTCCCGCCTGCCGAGCGCCGATGACCGAGAGGTATTCCGGACCGGCCAGGTATTTTCTGACAATGCCTTCCAAAGATCTTTTAATATACATTTTAACCCTGCTAAAAGTTAATTTATTAATATTTTAGCAGGGTAAATAGCTTTGTCAAGCCCCTTATTTTGGAAAGGACGCGTGGAAAATCCCCCCTCTTAAAGATCCAGGGCGAACCGGATCGCTTCCCGAATCAGACGCAGCTTATCGGCGGACAGGCTCGTGATTCTCGATACCAATAGGCGCTTGGGGATCGTGACGATGGAATCGAGGTTGACGACACACGGTTTTGGGAACCCGTCTTTCTCGTCGAGCGGGACTTCGACCGGGATATTGCGGATCGTCCTCGTCAGGGGAGCAACGCTGACGGAGGTGCGAACGGCATAAGCCTCTTCACGGCTGAGAAGAACGACGGGGCGCTTTCCGGAAGGCGGGCCGAGATCCGCCCACCAGATCTCGCCTCTTCTCATGTCCAGTCCTCGGCCGGAAGAATTTCTGCCGCCGCCAGGGCCAGGGCTTCGGCGAGTGCCGGGTCCTCGGGCGTTCCGCGATACCCGGCGATATATGATCTTATGGCGCTTTCCCGCCGCCGGGCGGCTTTCCAGGCCGAGAGGGTCTCGAGAATAAAGGCACTCCTCGTCACTCCGGCTTTCTTGCGGACGGATTCCATTTCTTCGTACTCCTTCCAAGGAATACTGACGGTGAATTTGATGGATTTTCTCATTTATCTGCTCCTACTTCAATCATACCATAGTATTCCATCAGGGTCGAATTAAAGCGTCTGACCAGCGAGTTGGATGCGTTAACCGATATTCCAGACACCGTCTGGAATATTGCCTCGGAAGATCCTCCGGACAAGGTCGTGCATTTTGCCCTCGTCTCCAATTTTCCCGACGGTGTCGGGAAAATCAGCCAGCCGAGGTAGAACCCCCGCATCTGTTCAACATTTCGTTTTGAGAACCGCGCCCATGCTTTGCCGTAAACGTAGCGCAAAATCACAAAAGTACATAATACTTGACATTATGTATATAAAAGATTACATTCTTCTCGAGGCCCACCAATGGAATACAAAGACGTTCTCGAAAACAAACTCAAGGAATTCCGATTCAATCACGACCAGATAACCCAGGAAGATCTGGCGAACGCGCTCGGCGTCTCGCGACAGACCATCCTGGCCATCGAGCACGGGAAGTTCAACCCGTCGGTCGTCCTGGCGCTGCGCCTGGCCCGCTTTTTCGGGGCCCGGGTCGAAGAAATCTTCATATTGAAGGAGGAAGCGAAATGATCTGGAGATACGGATTCACGGGATTCGTCGGCCTGGCCGCTACCACAGCCACCCTGCTTTTTGGACCAGCAGGCTCAGCCTTATTCGCTCTCTTTGCCCTTCTCCCGGTCGTGACCCACTTCGCGACAAGGAAACGGAAACCCGACGAGCGCGAAATTCACCTCTTCCTGAAAACCAACAACATCACTGGCGCTCTGATGGTCCTGACCATCATGGCCATCTATTACGGCTCGGCGACCGTGATCAACGGGCACCGCCTCGGCGACCAGTGGCATCTGCTGACGATATTTTCCGCGCTGCTATGGCAGGGGGGTGTCGGTCTTATTTTGTCGCGTAAAAGAAGCTGACGGAAACGACGGGGTCGGCCGCCCGCCCTCGAGC
>CABEBD010000021.1_pt1 | contig 17033 bp, 14 predicted proteins | sample 3132501 | NCBI WGS metagenome assembly CABEBD01 (sample SAMEA5534344, study PRJEB31848) | metagenome | biome: tundra; feature: field; material: soil | place: USA | collected 2013-05 | depth 0.45 m | reverse complement strand
GTCAATTTGGAGGGGAAGACCCCTTCCAACGGGCGCCGGGAAGACCCGGCCGCCCTGCCTCCCCTTCTCGGGCGGGGCATGAAACCCCGCCCTGCGACCAAGGGGGCGACTCCCCCTTGGAACCCTCTACGAGCGGCTCCCCGGGTCAAGACCCGGGGCATAGCGCCGCTCGTCAAAATGATTTTTGGCCGCCCGGCCTGCGTCCCCAAAGAGGCCGGGACCGATTGATTTTTCCCTCGAAAAAAGATAGACTTAAGGACGCGTTTGGTTCGCCAATCTTTAAAATCATAAGGGGAGAATGCATTCCATGGATCAAACCGCCATCCTCAAAGCCACGCAGCATTTCGGAAAGCTGCTCGAAGTCCAGATGAAACGCATGGAGAAGATCAAAGCCATGCCGGATTGGATCGACTACGGCAAGCTGAAGCCGATCAAGATCGGCATCCTGGCCGGCGACGGGATCGGCCCCTTCATCGCCCCCGAAGCGAAGCGCGTCCTCGAATTCCTCCTGCACGACGAAGTCCACGCCGGCAAGGTCGAAATCCGGGATATCGAGGGACTGACCATCGAGAACCGGGCGGCCCATATGAAGGCCATCCCCGACGATGTCCTGGCCGAAATCAAGAAATACCACGTCACCCTGAAGGGCCCTACGACGACACCCCGGAAGGGAGACTCCTGGCCCAACATCGAGAGCTGCAACGTGGCCGTTAGGAAGGAGCTCGACCTGTTCGCCAACGTCCGTCCGGTCCGGATCCCGAAGCAGGGCATCGACTGGATCTTCTTCCGCGAGAATACGGAGGACCTCTACGCCCTCGGCCCCTATGGGATCGACGTCGACGCCGACATTTCCATCGACTTCAAACTCATCACCGGTCCAGGCTCCGACCGCATCTGCCGGCTGGCCTTCGAGCACGCCAAGAAGAACAACCGCAAGAAGGTCACTTGCATCACCAAGGCCAACGTGGTCAAGACGACCGACGGACGCTTCCTCGATAACTTCTATCGGATTGCCAAGGAATACCCGGGCATCGAAGTGGACGACTGGTACATCGACATCATGACCGCTAAGCTCGTCGACGAGAAGCGGCGCCGCGATTTCCAGGTGATGGTCCTGCCGAACCTCTACGGCGACATCCTGACCGACGAGGCGGCCGAGTTCCAGGGCGGCGTCGGCACGGCGGGCAGCGCGAACATCGGCAAACAATACGCCATGTTCGAGGCCATCCACGGCTCCGCGCCCCGGATGGTCACCGAGGGGCGGGCCCCGTACGCCGACCCCTGCAGCATGATCCGGGCCGCGGCCATGCTGATCTCGCATATCGGTTATCCGGAGACCGGCAAGAAGCTGGAGATGGCCCTCGACATCTGCGGCCAGTACGAAAAGAAGATGACCATCACCGGCCGGGCGAACGGCGCCACCGGCACGGCCTATACCGACTACGTCATGGACTGGATCAAGAACTCGAAGCTCAAGACCGCTTGGGAAGGTTACGTCAAGGGCTGATCCCGGACGCCGCCCGAAAATCTGCTTAATATTTTTATTATCAAAAAGATAGGAGGACCCGCATGAGAAAGAAAATCGCCCTCATCGGCGGCGGCCAGATCGGCCAGATCCTCGCCATGCTCGCCGCCCAGAAGGAGCTCGGCGATATCGTCATCCTCGACATCCCCGAACTTGAAAATCCGGCCAAGGGCAAGGCCCTGGACCTGATGGAGATGGCCCCCCATGGGAACTACGACGCGAACCTCGCCGGCACCTCATCCTACAAGGACATCGAGGGCGCCGACGTGGTGATCGTCACCGCCGGCAAGCCCCGCCAGGCCGGCATGACCCGGGAAGATCTGTTGGCCGTCAACCTCCAGATCATCACCGCGGTCGCCCAGGGCGTCAAACAGTACGCCCCCAAGGCCTTCTGCATCATCGTCACCAACCCCCTCGACGCCATGGTCTATGCCTTCTACAAGCTGACCGGCTTCCCCAAGCACCAGGTCGTCGGCATGGCCGGCGCGCTGGATACGGCCCGCTGGAAGGCGTTCATCGCCCTGGAGCTCGGCGTGTCGGTGACCGACGTCGCCGGGACGGTCCTGGGCGGCCACGGCCCCGACATGGTTCCCCTGCCCCGGCTGACCACGGTCGGCGGCGTACCCCTGACCGAGATCGCCTCGAAGGAGCAGATCGACAAGTTCGTCACCCGGACCCGCGAAGCCGGGACCGAAATCGTCAAGCTCTTCGGCAAGGGCTCCGCCTTCTTCAGCCCGGCCTGGAGCGCCATCACGATGGCGGAGTCCTTCCTCAAGGACAAGCACCGGATCATCGCCTGCGCCGCCCTGTGCGAAGGCGAATACGGCGTCAAGGGCCTCTTCATCGGCGTGCCCTGCCGGATCGGCGCCAAGGGCCTCGAGAAGATCTACGAGATCAAGCTCACCGCCGAGGAGAGCTCGATGCTCCAGAAAACCGTGGGCGTGGTCCAGAAGACCATCGAAGAAACCAAGCTCTGATCGAACGGAGGCCTCCGCGGCGCTGCGGACCCCGCGCGGTCATTTCTTCGCCTCGGCGGGCGGGGCCGGCATCTCCTTGAATTTCAGGGCGACCTCTTTCTCGGCCGCGTTCCGCAGGAGCCGGAACTTCACCTCGTCGTCCCATTTGAACTTGGCCAGGTAGGTCCGGAGCTCGTTCGTATCCTCGAACTCCCGGCCGTCCACGCCGAGGACGATGTCGCCTTTCTCGAAATCCTGGTTCCGGGCGACGCCGTCGATCGGCTTGGTGTCGACGACGATGTTCTCGAGCCCCTTGAACTTCTTGAACGACAGGCCGATCGAAGGGTACGCGGGCCGGTCCTCCTCGGGGACCCCGAACAGGTAATCCCCGAGGCTCCGGGCCACCGGGAACGAGGGCTTCCCTTGCGGGACGAAGACGCTGATCACGGTCTTGAAGGGCATCTTGCTCTCCTGGAACGCCCGCAGATTGACCCCCAGGTTGTAGATCAGGTGGCCGGACCCAACCAGGACGACCATTTTCTTCTGCTCGCGGTTCACGCCCTTCACGGCGTTGGCCGCCATGACATGGTCCCAGGCCGATTGCGACCGGTACAGGCCTTCGAACATCATGTCCAGCCCCGCGCCGCGCATCTGGTGCGGAATGTCCATCCCCTCGAAGATCGCCCGGATGAGCTGGCGGTGCTCGGGATGGGTGAGGTCGGGCTTGGGCACGAGGGCCTTTTCGTCGTCCCGGAGCGCGTCCCAGCCCTGCATCCGGATCTTGGTGATGATCTCCCGCGGGGCGTTGAGGGCCACGATCGGGATCTTGTTCTCCTTGGCGAAGAAGAAGACGCGCCGGTAGAACGCGAAATTGAAGTTCCAGTTGACGTACCACTGGGCTTCGCGAACGAACTCCTCCTCGGCCATGAAGCCCAGGCTCCATTTGGTCAGGATGTCCTGAGCGGTCACCGGAAACATCTCGAGCCCGATGCAGAGGTTCCGATCCTGTTCATAGAGCGCCTCGACGATCCGGGCCTGCAGGTCGTGGATGGGGAGCGAATTGTGGGTTTCGCCCACGTACACGATCCGGCTGGACTTCATCTCCTGGATCATCTTGGCGAAGGGCAGGGGCTTGCCGGATTCGACCGAGTACAGCTCGTTCGCGGCGACATCGAGCGTCTTGTCCTTGAAGCGGGGGTCTCCGATCTTGAGGGTCAGGGACTTGTCGCCCGCGGCGTCCTGGGCCGCGGCGAGTGCGGCCGTCCCGAGCAGGACCGCGAGGGATAGAACGATTCCGAAACGGAATTTCGAAGATTCTTTCATATGGCCTCCCAACGCCGTCGATTTTTCCCGGCTATCATATCGTTCGGCCGGAGCCCCGTCAACTCGGAGGGCAGGCAAAGAAAAGAGTGTCCCCGCGGCGTCCCCTTCGCCCTCTCCGTGGTCCTGACGGCGGCGGCTGCGGGATTGCTGGTGTTCGTGAAAGAGCGGACCTCTCCGGCGGCCTGAAAAATTCCCGGCGCCGCTTGACAATCCCGCCCGGCACTCCTATAGTGAAATCAGGGAAGAGAACGGAGGGCCCATGCCAAAGTCCATCAAGCTCTCGGACGCGACCGAGCTCACGATCAGGGACATCTCGAAAAAAGACATCGACGCTCTCATGAATTTTTTCTGCGGACTGAACGCGGAGGACCGCCGCTACCTGCGGATCGACGTCACGAACCGGAAGACGGTCGAGCAGCGGCTGAACTTGATGGATTTCGGGTACCACTTCCGGATCGGCGCCTTTCAGGGCGATACGCTCGTCGCCGAAGGGTCGTTGGAGCTCCCCTTCGAGGAATGGCGCCGGAACCAGGGCGAAATCCGGGTCCTGGTCAGCGGGCCCTTCCAGCGGCGCGGGGCGGGCATGCTCCTCATGAAGGAACTGTACTGTCTGTCCCTTCGCCAGAAGGTCGACACCGTCGTCATCTGGACGATGAAACCCCAGGTCGGCGCCCAGAACCTGGCCCGCAAGATGGGTTTCCACGACGTCTCCATTCTGCCGGACTACGTGCGCGACCAGGACGGCGTCATGCAGGACCTGTTCATCATGAAGGGCGGCGTCAAGGCCCTGATGAAGGAGATCGAGAAATATTACGGAGAGTTGGACTGGCAGTCTTGCCTATAAGCCAAGGGACGCGACCTTCCGGCGTCCTTTCCTCTTGAGCCCGCGCGGGTTCACTCTTCTTCGGGCCTCACCCGGCCTTCCTTGACCGCCTCGGCGATGATCTTCTGCTGCAGGTGGGACGGCACTTCGTCATAGTGCGAAAATTCCATCTTGAACGATCCGCGATCGCCCGTGATCGAGGTCAGGGTCGGCTCGAAGTCGAGCATTTCGGACATGGGGACGACGGCCTTGAGGGTGCGCATAATCCCTTTCTGCTCCATCCCTTGGACCTTGCCCCGCCGGCCGTTCAGGTTGGCCATGATGTCGCCCAGGTAGGCCTCGGGGGTGTAGACCTCGACGTTCATCACCGGCTCGAGGATCGTGGGCTTGGCGTCCTGCATGGCCAGCTTGAATGCCTTGTGGGCCGCGATCTTGAAGGCGATGTCGGACGAATCGACCTCGTGGTAGGACCCGTCGTAGAGGATGACCTTGAAATCGACGACCGGGTAGCCGGCCAGCACGCCCTTCTTGCGGGACTCCTCTATCCCCTTCTGGACCGAGGGGATGAAGTTCCGGGGGATCGATCCGCCGAAGATCTTGTCCTCGAACTCGAAGTCCTTGCCCCGGGGCAGGGGCTCCATCTTGATCCAGATGTCGCCGAACTGGCCGCGGCCCCCCGTCTGCTTCTTGTGCCGGCCCTGGACGTCGGCCCGGCCCTTGATCGTTTCCTTGTAGGATATCTTGGGGGGCTTGAGCTCGACGTCGACGTTGTAGCGCTTCTTCAGTTTCTCGGTGACGATCCGGAGGTGGAGCTCGCCGTTGCCCGAGATCAGGAGCTGGCTGGTATCGGCGTCGCGCGCGAAGCTCAGAGTCGGATCCTCTTCGGTCAGGCGGTGGGAGGCCTGGGAAATCCGGTCCTCGTCGGCCCGCGTCTTGGGCTCGATGGCGAAGGAGATCGACGGCGCGGGGAACTTGATCCGCGGGATCGTGAGGTTGGCGCCCTTGGCGCTCAGCGTGTCGCCCGTGGCCGTGACCTTGAGCTTGGCGGTGGCGACGAGGTCGCCCGCCTTGGCCTGGCCGGCCGGCGTCTGTTCCTTCCCCTGGAGGAAGAACAGGCCGCCCAGCTTTTCGTCGGTTTCCTTGGCGGGATTGGCCACGACCGCGTCGGGGTTCGCCTTGCCCGAGAACACGCGCATCATCGTGATCCGCCCGGTATACGGGTCGGAGACCGTTTTGAAGACCAGCGCGGCGAAGGGACCGTCGGCGTCCGGCTTGAGGCTCTCGTCTTTGTCGTTGATCGTGACCGGGATGTCCGGCCGCTCGGCCGGCGAGGACATCAGCCCCAGGATCCCGTCGAGGAAGGTCGCGACGCCGATGTTCTGGCCCGCCGAGACGGCGAACACGGGAAAGATCTGGTGGGCCCGGATCTGGGCTTTGAGGCCGTCCCGGACATCGTCGCCCGAGAGCTCGCCCTTGTCCAGGTACTTCTCCATGAGCTTCTCGTCGTTCTCGGCGATCATTTCGACGAGCTCTTTGAAGCGCTTCTCAGCCTCCCCCTTGAGATCGGCGGGAAGAGGCTCTTCCTTGGCCTTGCCGCTCTCGTCTTTTTCAAAGATGTAGGCTTTCTGGCCGATGAGATCGATGACGCCCCGGAAGTTGCGCTCCTCGCCGACCGGCATCTGGACGGGGACGGCCTGGCGGCCGAAGAACTGCTGGATCGACTCGACGGCCCGGCCGAAGTTGGCGTTCTCGCGGTCCATCTTGTTGACCACGAAGACCCGGGGCAGGCCGAATTCCTCGAGCATCTCCCAGACTTTCTCGGTTCCGACTTCGACGCCGGCCACGCTGTCCACGAGAACGGCGGCGCCGTCCACGGCCCGGAGGCTGGCCTTCGTGTCCCAGAGGAAGTTGCTGTAGCCGGGCGTGTCGACGATGTTGATCTTGTGGTCTTTCCATTCGACGAAGCAGACCGCCGAGCTGATCGAGATCTTGCGTTCGATCTCCTCGGGCTCGAAGTCGGTGACCGTGTTGCCTTTGTCCACCTTGGTCAGACGGCTGGTCGCCCCGCCGTCGAAGAGGATGGCCGCCGCAAGCGAGGTCTTCCCCGATCCGCCGTGTCCGATGAGGGCGATGTTCCGGATCTTATCGGCCGTATAGTCCTTCATGATAGAGCCTCCAACGTCCTTTCGTTCTCGGAATCTCTTGAATTCGGTCGATTAAAACGAAAATTAAAGAATATCATACAATAAAGGCCGCAGAATTCTCAAGGGAAAAAGGGGAGCTGTAAGCCATTCCTATTCCGGCGTTTCGAGCGACGCCAGAACGGCGGCGAGGTCGGGCGGGAGGGGGGACACGAATTCCAGCGGAGCCCCCGTGGCGGGATGGCGGAACGAAAGACGGTGAGCGTGGAGGAACAGGCGGGGAAATCGGCGCTTCGGATTGCGGACCGATCCGTAGCGCCCGTCCCCCGCGAGGGGGTGCCCCGCCGCCGAGAGATGGACGCGGATCTGGTGGGTCCGGCCCGTATGGGGCCTGACCTCGAGCAGGCTGAGATCGCGGTATTCCTGTCGGACCTGGTACTCGGTGAGCGCGCTCCGCGGAGTCTTCGTCCGGATCGACATCTGTTGGCCGTGCTTGGGGTGCCGTCCGATGGACCAGTCGAAGCGGCCGGTGGGCGACGGCATCCGGCCCCAGACCAGAGCGAGGTAGACCTTTCTCACTTCCCTGTCCTTGAACTGGCGCTTCAGCTCTTCCGCCGCCCGCCGGCTCCGCGCGACGACCATGACGCCGGACGTTTCCTTGTCCAGGCGGTGGACGATCCCGGGACGCTCATCCTCGGAAAGGCAGCGGATGTCGGGAAAATGATGGATCAGGGCATTGACCAGGGTGCCGGATCTCACCCCCGCGCCGGGGTGGACGACGAGTCCGGAAGGCTTGTCGAGGACGACAATGTCGGGATCGGCAAAGAGAATGTTCAGGGGGATCTGTTCCGGCCGCAGTCCGGGAATTTCGGCGGCCGCCTCGAGCTCGACTTCGACCCGCTCCCCCGTCCTGAGCTTGTGGGACGATTTCTTGAGGGCGCCGTCGACCTTCACCCGGCCTTTGTCGACCAGGCGCTGGAATTCCGCCCGCGCATGCTCCGGCATCCGGCGGGCCAGGAAGACGTCCAGGCGTTCCCCCGCGCCGGATTCCTCCGAAACCAGGAATTCGCTCTTAGGCACCTTTCTCGTGTTTCTTCTTGAAGACCGTGTAGAGCACGATGCCCGCGACCAGCCCGATGATGCAGAAGAACTGCGGGTAGGACACCGTCAGAAGCGGCGACGGGCCCTGAAAGAGGAAGACCTTATCCGCATGGTCGCCCCGGAAGAACTCGGTGAAATAGCGGATGACCGAGTAGTTGATGATGTAGAACGGGAAGACGGCGCCGTCGAACTTCTTTTTCCGGAGAAGGACGAACAGGACGATGAAGTTCAGGAAATTCAAGGCGGATTCGTAGAGCTGGACGGGATGGAGAGCCTGGTTCAGGGGAAGATTGGTCAGGTTGTGGGCATATTCGTCGTGGAAGGTGACGCCCCAGGGCGCCGCGCATTCCTTCCCGTAACAGCAGCCGGCCATGAAGCAGCCGATCCGGCCGAAGCCGTGGCCTAGGGCCAGGGCGGGGGCGGCGATGTCCGCGATCTTCCAGGTCGGCAACTTCTTCCGCCGGAAATACCAGAGGGCGAAGACCAGGCCGAAGGCCAGACCGCCCTGAAAGACCCCGCCCGACCGAGCGACCCAGAGCAACTCCTTGGGATTCGAGAGATAGTAGGAGAAATTGCCGACAAGGAGGACGATCTTCGCCCCGAGCAGGGAGACAATCATGATGTAGAACGCGGCGTCGAGGAGACGGGCCGAATCCAGGGTCTGGGCCTTGGCCTGCCGATAAAGGAACCAGAGGGCGAACCCCACGCCAACGGCCATGAAAAAACCGTAGGAATGCAAGGTCAGCGGTCCGAGCTTGAACAGGATGGGATGCATCAAGGCCTCCTTAGAAAAAAGACTAGGACGAGAAGGGCCGCGCCGATCGTGATGCAGGAATCGGCCGCGTTGAAGGTCGGGAAATAGGCGCGCCCGACGTGGAATTCCAGGAAATCGATCACGTAGCCCCGGGCGATCCGGTCGATGAAGTTCCCCACGGCGCCGGCCATGATAAGCGACAGCGCAAGCTTCATCCCCTTCTGGGACGCCGGTGTCTTGAGGAAATAGATGATGACCATGGCCAGGGCGAACAGCTGGGCCGCTATGAGTCCGATCGTGACGAGCGGGCTTCCCGATTGGGAGAACGTGCCGAAGATGGCGCCCTTGTTGTGGATATGGGAAATGGCGAAAAAACCGGGGATGACGCTCGCATGGCCGTAAAACGGGACCGTCCGGACGACGACGGCCTTCGAAATCTGATCGAGGGCGATCAGGCCGGCGATGAGCCCCAAGAAGGGCGCATGCTTCTTCATCGGGGGATGTCCCGGACCACGGCTTCGCACCGGGCGCAGAACCCCGGATAGTCCGCGCTCGTCCCGACGTGGGCCGAGTAGTTCCAGCACCTCTGGCATTTCCCGCCCGGGGCCTTGCCCACCGCGATCCCGATCTCGGCCCCGTCGGACCCGCTCAGGACGATGTCCGAGACAATGAACAGCGCGGCCAGGCCGCCCTGGTATTTGCGGATCAGAGGCATTTCGGCGGCCGGGACGGACAGGGTGATCTGCGCTTCGAGGGAGTTTCCGATCATCTTCTGTTCGCGCGCCGCTTCGAGCTCTTTGAGGACCCGCTCCCTCAGGGCGATCAGGGCGGCCCATTCCCTCCGTTCGGTCTCCCCGAGTCCGATTTCGTCGAACGCGGGGAAGTTCTCGAGGTGGACGGACTCAGACTTGCCCTGGAACGAGGGCATGACCTCCCAGGCCTCTTCGGTCGTGAACGGCAGGATGGGGGCCATGAGCCGGAGCGTATCCTTGAGAATCCGGAACATCGCGGTCTGGCCGGACCGCCGCAGCCGGGAATCTTTGCCCGAACAGTACATCCGGTCCTTGAGGATGTCGAGGTAGAACGAGCTCAGCTCGACCGTGAAGAAATTGTAAACCGCATGGATGACCGGGTGAAACTCATAGTCCTCATAGCCCTGGAGGACCTTCGCCCCGACCTCGGCGTGCGCCGCCAGGGCCCAGCGGTCGAGAGGGTCCATGCTTACCAAGGCGACGCCGTGGGCATCGGGGTCGAAGTCGGAGAGGTTGCCGAGGAGGAACCGCCACGTGTTCCGGATCTTGCGGTAGGCCTCGACCAGCCGCTGGAGGATCTCGTTCCCGAACGGCGCGTCCTCCTTGTAGTTCAACATCGCGATCCACAGCCGCAGGATCTCGGCCCCGTTCTGGGCGATAATCTCCTTGGGCTCGACGACGTTGCCGGCCGACTTCGACATCGCCCGGCCCTTTTCGTCGAGGACGAAGCCGTGGGTGATGCACGTCCGATAGGGCGACGCCTGCTTGGCCGCCACGCCGATCACGATCGAGCTGTTGAACCAACCGCGGTGCTGGTCGTGCCCTTCGATATAGACGTCGGCCGGCCAGGGCAGGTCGGGACGATGGCCCAGGACGTTGTGGCTGGCGCCGGACTCGAACCAGACGTCGAGGATGTTGTGCTCTTTCTCGAAGACGGTCCCGCCGCAATGGGAGCAGCGCGTTCCGGAGGGCAGGAGCTCGGCCGCGCTTCGGACAAACCAGGAGTTCGAGCCCTCCCGGGCGAAGATGTCCGCCACGTGGTGCGTGGTCGTTTCGTTGGCCAGGATCTCGCCGCAGGCCTGACAGACGAACGCGGGGATGGGGACCCCCCAGGTGCGCTGGCGGGAAATGCACCAGTCGGGCCGGTTCTCCATCATGCCCGCGATCCGCTCCTGACCCCAGGCCGGGACCCAGCGGACGCGCCGGATCTCGTCGAGCGTCCGCTGACGGAGGCCGCTTTTGTCCATGGAGATGAACCACTGGGGCGTCGCCCGGAAGAGGACCGGGTTCTTGCACCGCCAGCAGTGGGGATAGGAATGGGTGATCTCCCCTTCCTTGAGAAGCGTGCCGTCCCGCCGCATGTCGTCGTTGATGACCCGGTTGGCCTTGAAGACGTTCATCCCGGCGTATTTCGCCACGTCGGGCGTGAAGCGGCCCTCGTCGTCCACCGGTGTATAGATATCGAGCCCATAGGCCAGACCGGTCAGGAAGTCCTCCTGGCCGTGGCCGGGCGCGGTGTGGACGCAGCCCGTCCCATCGTCGAGCGTCACGTAGTCGGCCAGGACGAACAGCGATTCCCGGTCGATCCAGGGATGGCGGGCTTTGAGGCGGTCGAGGTCCTTCCCCGGGATGGTCACAAGGACCTTCGGATCCGCCACGCCCAGCATTCCGGCGATGACGGGGACGAGCCGCTTGGCGACGAGATAGACCTCCGGGCCCGCCTCGAAGGCGGCGTATTCGTATTCGGGGTGGAAGGCGATGCCCAGGTTGGCGGGAAGCGTCCAAGGGGTCGTCGTCCAGATGATGACCGAGACGCGGCGGCCCTTCAATGCGGGATAGGTCTCCCCCAGGTCGGAGACCATGGGAAATTTCACATAGATCGAGGGCGAGGTCTTGTCCTTGTAAATGATCTCCGCCTCGGCCAACGCCGTCCGGCAGGTGGAGCACCAATGGACGGGCCGCTTCCCCTTGAAGACGTTTCCGGAGGCGAAAAACGCGGCGAGATGGCGCAGGACCTCGGCTTCGTAGGCCGGATTCATGGTCAGATAGGGCTCGTCCCACTCGCCAAGGACGCCGAGCCGCATGAATTCGGTCCGCTGGACGTCGATGTATTTCAGGGCGTATTTCCGGCATTCCTCCCGGATCTCGATGATCGACATGTCCTTCTTTTTATCGCCGAGGAGCTTGTCGACGTGAATCTCGATCGGCAGGCCGTGGCAGTCCCACCCGGGAAGATAAGGCGCCAGGCGGCCCTGCATCGTCTGGGACTTCACGATGAAATCCTTGAGAATCTTGTTCATCGCCGTGCCCAGGTGGATGTTCCCGTTGGCGTAGGGCGGGCCGTCGTGCAGGACAAAAGTGGGGTCCCCGGCGTGCTTCCGGAGAATTTTCCCGTACAGGCCGGTGTCCTTCCATTTCTTCAGGAGCTCGGGCTCTTTCTGGGCAAGTTTCGCCTTCATGGCGAAGGCGGTCTGGGGCAGGTTGAGCGTGCTCTTGATATCGATCGGTTCGGCCATGCGTTTCTCCGCAATTCCTTGAAAAACAACGGATTATAAAACAACCTATTTTATCCCGTGGCGCCGAAAAGTCAACTCGGCCCCATCCGCCCGCAAACGCATCTTGATTCCCGGAGAGCACTCCATAATAATAGGGACAAGGAAAAACAATGAAAAAACTCCTGGCCCTAGGGACCATCCTCATCCTGGCGAATGCCCTCGCCTCGGGGGCGGTATCCTTCAAGCTCAAAGGCGGGATTGTTTATCTCCCGAATACCGAATACAACGACGGCCTGCGGGGAGGGTACGACTACCTGGCGAAGACCCTCGGCGGCCCGACCGGGGAATTCCGGTCCATGCAGCTCGCGGCGGACTTCGGCGGGGAGATCATCCTATCGCTCGGCGGCGGATTCTCCCTCGGCTTGGGCGCGGGATATCTCCGGATGACGCGCGAGAGCAGCTTCAGCTATGACTGGATGACGTTTACCGCTAAGGAGACCGTGACCCCCCGGATCATGACGATTCCCCTGGTCCTGAACATCCATCGGGCCGTTCCGCTAGGCGGCTCGTTCCGCTTGGACCTTTACGCCGGGGCGGGCTACTATTTAGCCACGCTCCATCAGGAATTCCGGACGTCGACCAATTTCTTTGAATTCGCTGAAAGCCAGACGTTCCAAGCCCGCAAGGGCGCCTTCGGCGGGCAGGGCGGCATCGCTCTGGAATTCGCTTTAGGACGCCACACCGCTTTCTTTGTGCAAGCGGAAGGACGCTTCGCGGCGCTGCGCGATGTCCAAGGCGACGCGACGGACCAGGGCAGCTGGTTCCTCGGCGACTGGTCGGGAGCTGGAGGGAAAGCCTACCTCTGGTCTTATGACATCACGGACGCGGGGACGGCGTACCCCCAGATCGCCGTCTCCTTCTCCGCGCCGGCCGGCACGGGCATCTCCAACGTCCGCAAAACCCGGATCGATCTGAGCGGCGTGGCGCTGGCGGCGGGAATCAAGATCGAATTCTGACGAAGCCGAACTAATCCACCCGGTAGTGCGCCCCGAGGCTCACGGGATTGGCCAGGGCGGCGTGCGTGATCATCAACGCAACCTGGATGCCGTGCTTGAGGCCGACGATCTTCACGTCCATGGCCGCTTCGCGGTAGAACCTTTCGATCCGGTGCCTCAGGTATTCCAGGTCCGACTTGGCCCGCTCGAGCCGCTTCGTCGTCCGGACGATGCCCGCGTAGTTCCACATCGTGGTCCGAATGGTCAACCAGTCCTGGTTGATGAGGGCCGGGTCGATGGCCTCCTCGCGCTCGGGATAATACCATTCGTGGATCTCGGCCGGCCTGTAAAGAGCGTGCCTGTCGAAATGCTCCCCGATTTCCCGCCCAGCCCGCGTTCCCCACACCAAGCCCTCGAGGAGCGAGGTCGAAGCCAGCCGGTTTGCGCCGTGGAGCCCCGTGCAGGAGACCTCGCCGACCGCCGACAGGCCCTGGAGCGAGGTCTTTCCCCAGCCGTCCACCAGGACGCCGCCGCAGCAATAGTGGGCCGCAGGGACGACCGGGATGGGCTCCTTGGTGATATCGATGCCGTACCGGCGGCACGTCTTGTAGATGTTCGGAAAGCGCTTCTTGATGTCCACCTTCGCATACGAGGCGAGATCGAGGAGGACGTAGTCCGAGTTGCTGTTGATCATCTCCTCGTAGATCGCCCGCGTCACGACGTCCCGCGGCGCCAGGTCCTTCTGGGCGCTGTACTTCTCCATGAACGTCCGGCCCTGCCGGGTCTTGAGCCTCCCCCCTTCCCCGCGTACGGTCTCGGAGATGAGGAAGCTGTCGGCGTCCCGGTGGTAGAGCGACGTCGGATGGAACTGGATATATTCCATGTTCACGATCCGGGCCCCGGCGCCGTAGGCCATGGCATAGCCCGCGCCGATGGCGTCGCGCGGATTGGACGTGTGGAGGTAGACCGCCCCGCAGCCGCCTGTGGCCAGCACCGTCCGGGCGGCGAAGATGCGCGTGACCTCGTTCGTCGCATTGTTCAGGACATAGGCCCCGATGCACCGCGGCGCGCGGTAATAAGCGATCGGATTCTTGGCATGATGGGGCACGGTCAGAAGGTCGACGGCCGTATGGTCCGCGAGAAGGGTGACGTGGGGCTGCCGCCCGAGGGCCTCGATGAATCTCTCCTCGATAGTCTTGCCCGTCGTGTCGCGGACATGGAGAATGCGGCGGCGCGAGTGGCCGCCCTCCTGGGCGTAGTCGAGGTGGGTCGCGTCGCTCCGGGTGAACGGGATCTTGAGCTCGCCGATCAGAATCTCGTCGACCAGCGTCTTGCTCTCCCGGGCGAGGATCTCGACCGCCTCCGGATTGCTGATGCCGTCGCCCGTCCTGACGATGTCCTCCTTGAGGAGTTCGGGATCGTCGCCCGGGCCGAGCGAGACGATGCCGCCCTGGGCGTAATAGGTGTTGGATTCCTCGAGCGAAGAGGCCTTGGTGATCACCATCACCTCGAGCCCCCGCTTGGCGGCTTCGAGGGCGGCGCTGGCGCCCGCGATCCCGCACCCGATCACGAGGACGTCGGTCTTCAGGTACGCTCTGGCTTTCATTTCTTGGCTCCGCGCTTCGCGCCGGGAAGCTCGATCCGGTTGATGTCGTGTCCCAGCTCGCCCAGGAATTCGAGGCTCAGATCGACCGAGACATAGGAGTGGGTCAGCCGCCCCACGGAAATGAAATCCACGCCGAGGGCGGCGATCTTCCGCACGGAATTCAGGTCGACGTTGCCCGACGCTTCGATCTTGGCCCGGCCCTTCACCCAGGCGACGATGCGCTTCATTTCGGCCGCGGTCATGTTGTCGAGCATTACCCAGTCCGCGCCGGCCGCCACGGCGGCCCGGGCCTGGGCGAAGCTCGTGACTTCGACCTCCACGAGGACCTTGCGGCCGGCCTTCCTCCGGGCGCGGCCGACGGCCCGGGCGACGTCGCCGACGATCATGAGGTGATTGTCCTTGATCAGGACCATTTCCGAGAGGTTGCGCCGGTGGTTCTCTCCCCCGCCCATCCGAACCGCGTATTTCTCGAGCTCGCGAAGCCCGGGCGTCGTCTTCCTCGTATCCAGGATTTTCGCCTTCGTCCCCGCGACGGCGTCCACATACGCCCGCGTCGTCGTGGCGATGCCGGACATCCGCTGGACGAAGTTGAGGGCTGTCCGTTCCCCTTCAAGCAGAACAATGGACAGGCCTTCGATCTCGGCCAGGACCTCCCCCGGCTGAAACCGCTCTCCGTCTCGGACGAGAATGTTGAACGAGGTGTTCGGGTCCAGCCTCCGGAAGACGCGGCGGGCGATGTCGATCCCGGCCAGAACGCCGGGCGCCTTGGCGAGCAGGAGCGCCCGCGAGAGCGATTTCTTGGGGATGAGGCTTTCGGACGTGATATCGCCGTGCGGCATGTCTTCCCGCAGGGCGGCGGAAATGAGGGCGCCGACCGTCTTCGTGTTCATTGAGAAGATTATAGGGGTTTTCGCGCCGGGACGTCAAACGCGAATCGGACGAGCCTCGAGGCGCAGCCTGTCTCCGTCAGCGGCAAGGCCACCAAACCAGGTTGAGCGCTTGGTTAGGCGGTTTGCCGACAGGTTTGCAAGTATGACAACGAAACGTCTTAAGGTCTACCCGTAAGAAAACCGCCCATGAAAAATCCGAATCCCAGGACGGATTCACAATGCGGACACGAGTACATGATTTCTTTTTTTACTACACCAGATACTTCTTTGTGTACTTCTTCGGTGAATTCAGCGGATTCTCTTTTGGTTTTTTCCAAAGTGATCACTTGTTTGCAATACGGACATTTTGCCATTTGTTTCTCCTTATATGTGTAGTCCTAGGTCTAACGATTTCAAACCGCCTAACAATGTTTAGATGGATCCATATAACAATCCTGATACCGCTTCATGGTCCCTATAAGGCGCTTGTGAAAAGAATATTGGATTTGTAAATATCCCCTCGTTAACATAATCGGAGATTATCACTCTGATTCGAAAGGTGTCAAGCGTCGCGAAAAAACCTAGAGGGCGTCCGCCAACGTCCTCGCCCGCTGTAATCGGGCCATGAGCGCCAGCCTCGGCGCCTGGATATTGATTTTCGGCGAAAATCCGATCGGTCCGATCCGTTTGGCTTTTTCTCTCAGCAGAACAATGTACTTTCCGCTGTCGCGCCAGGGCTTGATCGCCCGGATCCGGCCATAATGGGTAATCTTCGACGTCGGAGACGTTATATAAAGAGCGACGTATTTCAGTCGAGGGATGACGGATTTGGAAATCCGAATCGCATACCACCGATTCTTGCCTATAAATTCTTTTATGAATCCATCCTGATGAGCGGGGCAAACGATCGTGTCGTATTCTCCGCGCTTCCGCCGAACCGAGCGGTCCTTGGAGATTCGCGGCGGCTCACTGCTGGTAATGGCGGCCAACTCTCGTTTTTGCGAATTCGTGATCCGTTGTCGAAAAACGGACAGCAAATCCCTCGCCCCGACGAACTTGCCGGCAACCCGATTCCCTGTCGGGGCGGCAATCCTTAAAACCAGGGATTCCAGCTCCTTGAGATGCTCATCGCCTTGGGTCAGATAAACGCTGAAACGGTCCCAGGCCTCGGCATGCCGATCTTTGAGATGTCCGTGAAGACGAGAACGGAGATTTTTGGCCAGGCCCACATAGTACAAGTCTTTGCCCTTGTACAAAGCATAGCTGATAAGCGGGACCTGGATCGGCGTTGATGTTGATGCCGCATTTCTTGGCCTCGGTGTAGAATTTCGGCTGGGAACCGACGCGAAAGGCATAATCGGGGGCTTTCTGTTAGCCTTCGATATCGAGGCTGTCTTCGGGAATGACTTCGCGGTACTGGGGCGCCGTTTGGGATTCATTATGGACGTCCCAACCCAAGGCCATGAAGAACGGATCGATTAGGGTTGAAAAGTCAAATGTTATGTATGAGTTTTCAAGGGATAAAGAGGATAATTCCGGCTGCGGATCGAAGTCAAGAACACGAAGATGGCTGTCAAGGCAACGTGAATATTTCCTCTTGTGGGCAACATGAATCTTTCCGCTTTTATCATGGGCTAGGGTCTGTAAAGGGGTGAACTCGGAGAAGGCGTGATAAAAGGCCTCCGCCAGGGGT
>CABEBD010000019.1_pt1 | contig 17761 bp, 15 predicted proteins | sample 3132501 | NCBI WGS metagenome assembly CABEBD01 (sample SAMEA5534344, study PRJEB31848) | metagenome | biome: tundra; feature: field; material: soil | place: USA | collected 2013-05 | depth 0.45 m | reverse complement strand
GTAGGGGCGCTGTGGGGGTTCCGGACGGCCGGGGAACTCATCGCGAACGGGGCGAAAGTCCTGATCGAGACGCCGATGGACTTGATGCCGATCCTGGGCTGAAGCCCGCGGCGCGGAACCAACTCTCACGCCCGTCCGGGCCTTCCTGCCGGAAGGCCGGTCGTCAGCGGCGCGCGGCCAGCAGCATCTTGGCGGCCGTCTCTCCCCCGTTCAAGCGCCAGAGCATCGGCTGAGGGCGGTCGACGCCCTCCCGGAATTCGGGTGTGTTCTCCCAGCGGTGGTTCAGGATGAGGGCGTAGTCCGAGAAGTGCTGCCAGCGCCGCCGGGGCAGGCCCATGACCATGTGGAGATGGTTCGCCGGCACGCCCACTTTCGCATAGCTCGAAGGGATGTTGTCGAAGGTCAGGAAGGTGTGCGGCCAGGAATAGTCAGAGGCGTGGCAGACCCGCTCGGTCAGGGCCGGCGGCAGGGCCTGCGTCTCCGCCTCGTCCTGGATCATGGTGAACAGGCCGCAAAGGTCGGAATAGGCCAGGCGGCCGGCCATGCCCCGGATCCCCGGAGGCGAGACGAACGCGACCGAGAACCCGAGCCCCGGGAAATAATAGGCGACGGCGTTGAAGAGGTACGCCGCATCGGCGAAATCCAGGGACGCGCTCCCCGAGTTGTTCCCGTCGACGAATCCGCGCTCCATCCAGGCCTCGCGGCGGAAGAGCTCGGGATCGAGCCCGAGGTCCTCGATGTTGAGGGCGATCTCCCAGGGCTCGTAGACCTTCCGGAAGTCCATGAAGAGCGTCCCTTTCCCCCCCGAAAGATAGCAGTACGGAAGCATCGTCAGCAAGCCCTGGACGTCGTTCTCCGTAGCGAACGGGATGACGGTTTTGGGCCCGGTATGATCCGCGCTCGAATTGAAGAGGGCCTCGGCGATGTCGGCCGTGCACATCGGCTGGCCGCGCCGGTCCGAGCCCCAGGCCAGCTGGTTGGTCCAGCCGCCGCCGACCGCGCCGATATCGCGCATGTAGTCCCGGAGGATGAGATAGAGGGCCAGCCCCTCGTCGATCTTCCGCCGGTCCCGCGCCGTGAGCGCGGGCGGACGGACCTTCCCGCCCGTGTACACCGGCAGGCGCCGGCGGGAGATCTCCTCGGCGTTGTTGAATATGCGGTCCTTGAACTTGACGTTCAGCACCCAATCCCGGAGCGCCTTGAGCTCCTCAGGATCGTATCCCCCGCCTTTCCGGAGCATGTCGGCGAAGAGCTTCATCGACTCGCGCGTGGATTCCAGGCCGAAGAAGCGGCGGGCGGCATGGACGTGGTTGAGGGCGGTCTCCATCTGCATCGAATCGGTGTCGACGGCGAGATAGCGCTTGCCGCGGAGCGCGGCCGCGGTGAGGACGGCATAGCCCAGGTCCGTGATCTCCTCGCGGGTCTTTTCGTCGTATTCGGGGTTCAAGCCCGTCTCGGGAGTCGTGCCGATGACCATCGGGCAGAGGCGGCCCGTCTGGGCATAGGCCCCAACGAGGGCGTTGATGCCGACGACGCCGGGCTTGGGGGCGTTGTTGCCCCCGACGCAGGCCAGCGGCAGGTTCGGAGGAAAGTGGGCCGTGAGGGCCATCGCCGTCTTCCCCGGGAAGAACCAGGTGTCGGGCACGATGAACAGGGCCTCGGCGCAGGCTTCCTTCAGCTCCCGGGCCCCCTGGTCCGCGGTCGTCTCGCTGTCCACGAGCCGCGAACAGTGGAACACGTTGGGCCGGGTCCTGTCGGGCAGCCGCAGCTCGTCGCTCAGAAGCCGGGCGGTCATGGTTCCGATGTTGAACGCCCGGGTCCGGGATTCCGCGTCGATCCGGGGATCGCAGGGCACGAACACGCCCAGGGTGACGGCGCCGGGGACTCGCTTTTTAACGAACGGCATGGCTCTCTCCTTTATTTTTTGAGGAATCTCCCGACATACATCCGGACTTCGGGGACGCCGATGAGCCGGCTGACGGCGTAGAAAACCAGCAGCCCCACCGCTCCCCCCAGCACGACGCCGGCCAACTTGATGAGGTACGCCGGACCGGCCGCCGAAACCAGCGCCCGGAACAGGCCGAACGCCGCCGCGCCCCCCACGGCCGAGGCGGCCGCCAAGCGGGCCGCATAGACCGCCAGGCCGCCCAGGGGGAAGGCCCCGATTTTTCTTGGCAGCAGGAGGAAGAGAATCAGGATGTTGACGACGGCCGCGATCGAGGCGGAGAGCGGGAAGGCCAGGACCCCGAGGACGCGCATCAGGGACAAGTTGAGGACCAGGTTGACCGCAACCGAGGCGACGCTGGCGAGCATCGGCGAGCGGGCGTCATGGCAGGCATAGAATGCGACCGCGACGTTGCGGAGGATGGAAACGAAGGGGACGCCCAGTATGTAGAGGACGAGAATGGAGGCCGTCGCGGCAGTGTCGGCCGCATGGAACCGGCCGTGTTCGTAGATGAGCGCGGTGATAGGATTTGCCAGGAAGGCGATGAGGGCCGAAGAGGGGATCGTCAGAAAGAGGACCATCTTCAGCGAATCGGACAGGGTCCGGGGGATCTTGTCCCGCGCCCCCTCCGCGATCATCCGGGCGAAGGTCGGCAGAGCCACCGTCCCGACCGCGATCCCGAACATGCCCAGGGGGAGGTGCATGATCCGGAAGGCGTAGTTCAGCCAAGAGATGCTGCCCTCCTGGAGGCTCGTCACGAGCATGGTGTTGACCAGGACGTTGATTCTCTCGCCGGACAGGCCGATGACGACCGGCAGGAACAGGGCCATGGCCCGGATGAACTCGGGGTTACGGAAATCCAGATGGAATTTGTATCGGAACCCTTTCTGAACGAGCCGGGGCAACTGGACGCCGAATTGCATCAGCCCCCCGACCGTGACCCCCAGGGCCAGGCCATAGATGGGGTTGATCCCCCGCTTCGTGAAAAAGGCAAACAGGGCGATCGGAGTCAGGATCGAAAACAGGTTGAAAAACGACGGGGCGAGCGATGGAACGAAGAATGCGCTCTCGGTATTGAGGTAGCTCATCGCCCAGGCGCCGAGGGCGATAAACAAGAGGAAGGGAAAGATGATCGCGGTCAGGCTCCCCGTGAGTTCGACCTTGCCGGGGACGTCCTTGAAGCCGTAGGCGATGAATTTCGCCAGCCAGGGAGAGAAGAAGATCCCGGCGATGGAGATAGCGCCGACGACGAGCAGGAGGGTGTTGAAGATGTTGGACGCGAACAGGTTTTGGGCGTCCTTGCCCTTGGTCCTCTCGGAGGCCAGGACCGGCACGAAGGCCGCCGACAGGGCGTTTTCGGCGAAGAGGTCCCGGAGGAAGTTGGGGATCCGGAACGCGGCGTTGAACGCGTCCATGGCGAAGCCCGCGCCGAAGAGGTGGCTGAGGACAACTTCGCGGACGAGGCCCATCACCCGGCTGATCGCCGTGCCGATGGTGAAGGACCGGACGCCCTTCGCGATGTCCGCCATGTTCCGCCTTTCGGTTTGGGAGTATCGCATAGGCCCCTGGAGTTGTCAAAATGGGGTTTAATAAAGGGGGGGAATAAAAGGGGACGGTTCTATTTTTTTAAGATAGCCGGCAAAAGCAGCAAAAAATAGAACCGTCCCCATTTATTTCAAGTTGACACCGGTGCCTATTACACCGAAAATCGGCGTATCTCGAGACCGCAGGTGAAGATATGACCTCTGGATTCAAGGCCCGATTGACCGGACAGGACACGCTTTTGGGCGTCCTGATTTCGCTCCCCTCCCCCGAACTCGCGGAGATCTACGCCGAGGCCGGGTTCGACTGGCTGTTCCTCGACTGGGAGCACGGCCTCCACGACGTCCTCGGCCTCCAGCGCATCGTCCAGGCCGTCGGGAAGAAATGCCCGTGCGTCATCCGTGTTCCCGACAACGATCCGGTCTGGATAGCCAAGGCCCTCGACACGGGCGCCGCCGGCCTCATCATCCCCCACGTCAACTCCGCGGCCGACGCGGCCCGGGCCGTGGCCGCGGCCAAGTACCCACCCCTCGGCGTCCGGAGCATCGGCGTCGCCCGGGCCCAAGGCTATGGCCTCGACGTTCAAGGTTCGTTGAGCCGGGACAATGGGGAAACGGCCGTGATCGCCCAGACCGAACATATCGAGGCCGCCCGCCAGATCGACGCCATCCTCGCCGTCTCCGGCGTCGACGCGGCCTTCATCGGTCCCTTTGACCTCTCGGCCAGTCTAAACAAGCCGGGCCGCATCGCCGATGCCGAAGTGCAGGCCGCGATCGAGCGCGTCCGGCAGGCCTGCGCGGAGATGAAGATTCCGGTCGGGATTTTCGCGGCCGACGCCGAGACCGCCGCCCGATATCGCGATGCGGGCTTCCGGCTGTTGTGCGTCGGCACGGACGCTCTCCACGCCGGCCGGGCCGCGCGCGCGACCGTCGCGGCCCTGAAGGCCTAGTTTTTCTTGGCGCCCGCCGGACGCATTCGTCCCTTCTCTGCTATAATACGACTATGGAAATCATCATCCAGCCCGACAGCCGCAAGGCGAGTCTCATCGCCGCCAAAATCACGGCGGCCCTCGTCCGGGAAAAGCCGCACGCCGTCCTCGGCTTCGCCACGGGACAGACGCCGCTCGAGATGTACAGGATCCTCGTCGAAATGCACCGAACGGAGGGACTGGATTTCGGCCAGGTGACGGCCTTTAACCTCGACGAGTATGCCGGTCTCGACCCCGCCCACCCCGGCTCCTACCACAGCTATATGCGCGAGAACCTTTTTCGCCACATCAACATCCGCGCAAACCGGGTGTACATCCCGGACGGGCTGGCCGCGGACGTCCCGGCCTGCTGCGCGAGCTACGAGGAGCGGATCCACGCCGCCGGCGGCATCGACATCCAGGTCCTCGGTCTCGGGACGGACGGCCATCTCGGCTTCAACGAGCCCGCGTCCTCGCTGGCCTCGCGGACGCGGATCAAGACGTTGACCGAGCAGACGCGCCGCGACAATGCCGCCCTGTTCGGCGGCGTGGACCAGGTGCCCCACCACGTCATCACCATGGGCCTGGGGACGATCATGGCCTGCCGGACGTGCCTTCTCCTGGCCTTCGGCCGGAAGAAGGCCGAGGCCGTGGCGGCGGCCGTGGAAGGGCCGCTCACGGCGATGGTCCCGGCGTCCGTGCTCCAGATGCACCCGCGCGCGATCTTCATCCTCGACGAAGAGGCCGCGGGCCTCCTCAAGCGGACTGATTATTACAGGTGGATCTACGAGAATAAGCCTGATTGGCAGAAATACTGAGACGGCATCGCAGCCCGCGCCGGCGGGGAGAGGGTCAGACGAGATGACGGGACAAATCGAAGTTCGAGAATTCTCAACCGGCCCGGCGCGGAGGCGCCGGCTTTGGACGGCCGCCTCGGCCATGGGGCTGGTCCTGTTCGCGACAGCCCTTCTCCCCCTTTGGGGCTGGGCCCAGGCGGAAAATCCACCGCGGCCTTCAGCCAGATCCGAATTCATCGTCTTTCCCGTCGTGTATTGGACGCCGGAAACCCGCTGGGCCGGCGGAGTGGCCGGCCAATGGTCGTTTTTCATCGGGAAGTCGACGCCCCAAACCCGGCCCTCGGCAATCCAGTTTTCCGGCTACTATACGCAAAACAAACAATCGCTTTTCACCGCCAAGCCGGAAGTTTATTTCGGCGACGAAAGCTTCATCACCTCGGGAATCCTGGAGATCAGCCGTTTTCCCAGCTATTTCTATGGCATCGGGCCCGACACTCCGGCCGCGTCCAAGGAAGCTTACGCCCCCCTGCAGACTATCCTCGACGAACAGGTCCTGCTGCGGATCGTCCCCGGAAAGAGAGTCTATCTCGGCTTGGACCTCGTCTACGAGCACTACAGCTTCCGCCCGTTCGCCTCGGGCGGGCAGTTGGTCGGGGGAAATATCTTTGGCAGCGCCGGCGGCACGGTCTCGGGAATCGGGCCCGCTTTCCGGTGGGACACCCGGGACAACATCTTCTATACCCACAGCGGCCGATTCTGGCAGGTCAATTTCGTCCTTTACGGCCCCTGGATGGGGAGCGCGTACGAGTTTCAACGGACCAAGGTCGATCTGCGGGAATTCATCCTGCTGTTCCACAACCATACCCTGGCCCTCCGGGCCGAGTTCTGGGCGGTCTCCGGGGAGAACGTCCCCTTCATGGATCTGCCCATCCTGGGGGGCGACCACCTCCTGCGGGGCTATTACAAGGGCCGTTTCCGGGACAAGGACTTGGCCCTGCTTGAGGCGGAATACCACATCCCGGTCTGGGGGAGGTTCGACGCCGTGGCCTTCGTCGGAGTCGGCCAAGTGGCCGGCAAGGTCTCAGGCCTTGATTTCAAGTCCCTCCACGCGGCGGCCGGGGCGGGGCTGCGCTTCCGGATCTCGCGGCAGGGCACGATGATCCGGGCCGATGTCGCCTGGGGCAAGGACGGCTCGGCGCTTTATCTCACGGCTGGCGAGGCTTTTTGAGGGCCCGTCCCCTCTCTCATTTCGCCGGTTCCTTGTAAAGGCCGAACGCGGCCAGCGCCGGCGCCGTCCGGCTCCGCTCGATGGACAAGCGAACCCTCTTCGCCGTCACGGGACCGAACCGGAGCAGCCGCTTGTAGCCGACTGTGGTCCCCCGGCCGAATTCCTTCCAGGCGTTCCCGTCCAAAGCCTCCAGGACGAAGCCCTCGACGCGCTGCCCGGTCCGGATGTGTTCCTGGAGCATCGCCCGGTCGAACGTCCTCTCCGCCTGAAATTCCATCTCGATCGAAGCGGATTCCACGCCCTCGGCCGGCGCCCAAAACGTGTCCTTGTCCCCGTCGAGGAGCGCCGCCGGGCCATGGCCTTTCGATTCGCTTGTCGCCTTGACCGCGGCCCCGGCAGCCAGGTTCGTCCGGAAGGTCGCGTCGAGGATCTTTCGCATTCCGAGCAGGCTCGCCGCATCGTTGTCGTGGATGCGTCCGCGCGTATCAGGCGGAATGTTGAGGAGGAGCGTGGAGTTCCGCCCCACGGAGCTGTAATAGATATCCACCAGCTTTTCGGACGTCTTCACCTTTCCGTCCTCGGCCGGATGATAGAACCAGCCCGGCCGGATCGAGACGTCGGTCTCGGCCGGATACCAAAAGAGGCCCGCGGCCGCGGCGATCTTTTCCCGGCTGCCGAGGTCGGCCGCGGTCAGGTCGCCGGGCACGAAGACGGCGTCGAGCGGATTCGGCAGCGTTTTCGGCGCGGCGTCATCCAAGCCGCGGAGATCGATGGGGATGACGCTCCACTCCGTCTCCCGCCCATAGCCGGACTCGGTCCCGACCCAGCGGACGTCGGGCGCCATGCCGAAGATCACGGCCTTGGGCTGGAGCTCGCGGATGACCTTGTAATACGAGGGCCAGTCGTAGATCTGGCGCTTCCCGTTCGGGCCTTCGCCGTTGGCCCCGTCGAACCAGACCTCGGCGATCTCGCCGTAGCCCGTCAGCAACTCCCGGAGCTGGTTCCGGAAGTGCTCGTTGTACTTCGGGGAGTCGCCGTAGCTCGGCTCGTGGCGGTCCCAGGGCGAAAGGTAGAGCCCCACGTCGAGACCGAATTCGCGGCAGGCCTTGACCACGTCGCCCACGACGTCGCCTTTGCCGCCGCGCCAGGGGCTGCTCTTCACGCTGTGGTCGGTATAGCGGCTGGGCCAGAGGCAGAAGCCGTCGTGGTGCTTCGCCGTCAGGATCAGCATCTTCATTCCGGCGTCCTTGAGGACCCGGGCCCACTGCCGGGCGTCGAAGTCGGTGGGAACGAAGAGCTTGGGGTCCTCGGTCCCCTGCCCCCATTCCCGGTTGGTGAATGTGTTCATCCCGAAGTGGGCGAAGGCGATAAGTTCCCGCTCCTGCCAGGCCCACTGCTGCGGCGACGGGACGACGCCGGCCGCTTTGCGGAAGACTTCGGCCGGCGTGTCGCCGGGTTGGATCCGGGCGAAATGTTTCCCGGGGGCCGGCCCGGAAGCGGCCTGCGGGCGGGTGGCCGGACGCATCCGGACGAGGACCACCCCGTGCGGGCCGACCGCGGCCTCGAACATGCCCTCAAACGAGCCGACGTCCTTCTGCCGCCAGAGGTCCCGGACGATCCGCGGCCCCGACAGGCCGAGGTCCTTCCAATCCGCCGTGACGACCGACAGGGCGTTCCCCCGGTTGAACAGGCCGACCGCGAGCGAGCCGTCCTCAAGCCCGCGCGCCCAGACCTCGAGATCGCCGGCCTTCGCGACGCGCTTCCCGGGCTTCCCGAGCGGGTCCTGATCGACGTCGATCACCTCGTCGTTTGTCAGGAGGCCGAGGGTGAATTCGTCGAGGCGGGCGATGTCGCCGCTGAAGATGAGCGGCGCGGCGACCAGGCTCCAGAGCGACACGTGCGCGTACTGCTCGTTCGGAGTGAGCGGCGTCGGCACGGTCTGGCCCTTCCAGTTGCTCAGGTAGCCCAAGAGGAGATAATCGGGGTCGTTCCAGGCGCCGGGCCCGCCGTATTTGTGGAGCTCGTTCCTGGCGTAGACGTCGAACCCGTCGCGAAAGAGGGCCTTGCCGATCTCCTCGAACGATCCGCCCAGGTCGCCGGCGGTCCGCCAGCTGTTGCCGCCGACTTCGCGGCCCCACTCCCAGACGTTGTCCATCCCATATTGGCAGAGGTTGAGGACGATGTCCCGCGGCTGGGCCTTCAGGATGTCGCCGATGAGGCGGTACGGCTTTTGGAATTCAGCCCGGCTCTTGTCCTTGGCCTTTCCGTTGTACGAGCACCAGTCGTATTTCAGGAAATCGAAGCCCCATTCCACGAACCGTTCGACGTCCTGTTTTTCGTAGCCGAACGCGCCGACGTGGCCGGCGCAGGTGAACGGGCCGGGGGACGTGTAGATGCCCGCCTTGAGCCCCTTGGCGTGGATGTAGTCGGTCAGGGCCTTCATGTCGGGGAACCGCGGGTTGGCGTTGACCTTGCCCTTCTTGTCGCGGGGTTCTCCGAGCAGGGTCGGGTCCTTGGCGTCGGGGCGGACGGCCCAGCAATCGTCGATGTTGACGTACATGTAGCCGTGGTCCATCATCCCGCCGGCCGCCATGGCGTCGGCCGCGTCGCGCATGATCTTGTCCGTGATGTGGTTCTCCCAGACGTACCAGCTGTTCCAACCCATGTGGGGCGTAAGGGCCAGGGTGTCGCCGCACACGATTTTGAAAACGCGCGCGGCCTTCCCTTTGGCGTTCTCCGCCCGGAACGTGACGTTGTAATCGCCCTTGTCCTTGAGCGTCCCCGTGATTTGACCGGTGGCGGGATCGACCCTGAGGCCCGCGGGGAGGTTGTCGGCGGCGAACGTCATCGGCCGGTCCCCCGTCGCGGCGATCGTGAACAGGAACGGCGAGCCGGGACGGACGCCGAAGATCTTCGCCCCGTTGATCCTGGGCTCAGGCCCGGGCTTGGGCGTCAAGGTGAGCGGCGATCCGGCGAAAGAGAATCCCGCGGCCGAGATGAGAATCGCCATCGCGAGCAAGACAGCCGGCAAACCGAATGGATGAATCGATTTTTTCATGCGTCATTCTCCATAAGGATCGTTTTGGACTGTGAAACTCGCGCAAGGCTTCATTCTCGCCTTCTTCATCTAATAGCGGCAGTCCTGGGCGGCCTCGGCCATGATCTTCAGGTTTTCGACCGGCGTCTCGAAGAAATGGTCGGAGGCGGCGCAGACGTAGCCGCCTTCGCGGCCGACGGTCTCGAAGAGCCTGACCACGACCGCCCGGATCGCGTCCTTCGATCCTCGGGTCAGGGTGTTGAACTGGTCGACGCCCCCGATCATCGCCATCCGGCGGCCGATTTTGCGGCGGAACTCCCAAGGCTCCTGGTTGCCTCCGATGCTCGGCGGGGCGAGCGTCTCGGACACGTCGGCGCCGTTGCGGACGATCAGCTCCTCAATTCCCAGCGTTCCTCCGCAGGTGTGATAGGTGATCAGGAATCCGAGGTCGTGAAGGGCCTCGTGCATCGTCCGGTCGTAGGGCAGGCAGAACTCCTCGTGGACTTTGGGAGAGATGAGCGTCGAGGAGGCCGAACCTCCTCCAGTTTCGATCAGGTCGAACATCGCGCCTTTCATCGACTCGATGAATTGAAGCTTCTTTTGAAGCAGGATGCTCAGGAAGGCGTGGACCCAGGCCGGCTTGTCGAAGGTGGCCAGGATCAGGGCCTGGATATCGGTGAGGCAGGCGGCGTGCTGCCAGCAGCCGGCCTGGTCTCCCCAGACGAATCCGCGCAGGATCCCCCGGTCCCCCACCTCGTCGTACGCCCGCGCGATGGGCCTGAGGTCGAGGCGCGGGACCGGCATGAATTTCTCGATCAGGAAGATGTCCTCGTCCCGCTTGACGAGATACTCCGTGATCCAGGTCGTCTTCCGGTCGCCCTCGGTCTTGTAGGTCAGGATTCCGCCGGGCATCTGGATCGTATGGTGGACGACCCGGTGATCGGGATCGGAGCTGACGACGTCCGCGATGTCGCGCCAGGACGACGTGTTGAGCTTGGTGAAGTCCGCGTCGGTCAGCCAGAACTGGGCCATGGACTCGAAATACTGGATCTGGGCGTCCATCCCGACCGTGCGGAACGCCTCGAGCTCGCCCATCCCGCCCATGAACGTGTCGAGGTGAAATTTCTGCCATTGGTGGACGGAGACCGGCAGCCGGTCGGGCGTCTCCTTGTGGAGGGCGAGCATCAAGCGGTCTTTCGAAGTCATGGCTTCGGTCCTTTGTGGAGAGATCAGAGCGGCATCGGGATTTATAAAACGGGCACTTCGAATTGTCAAGGCGCGCCGGAAGTAACCTCCGGCCTGACCGCTTTGTGATATAATAAAAAATGAGGTTCCGGGGCCTTGCGCCGCGGAACGAGGAGGGAATCATGCCTGGGATCATCGTCGACATCGCCATCGGCGCCGCGGTCGTCATCATCTTTTTGTTCTTCATCGGCATCCGCATCGTCCGGCCGACCCATCGGGGGCTGGTCGAACGCCTGGGAAAATACAGGAGATTCGCCCATTACGGCTTCAACTGGATCATCCCCGGCATCGACCGGCTGTTCCAGATCAACGTCACCGAGGTCATGGTCGACGCCCAGCCCCAGGAGATCATTACGAACGACAACCTCAACGCCCGGGTGGACGCTCAGGTCTATTTCAAGGTCAAGTCCGACGAGGAGAACGTCAAGAGCAGCCAGTACAACGTCAACAACTATCAGTGGCAGATCGTCAACCTCGCCCGGACGACGCTCCGCAACATCATCGGCACGCTGACCCTGAAGTCGGCCAACAGCGAGCGGGGCAAGATCAACTCCGAGCTGCAGCGGACCCTGCGGGAGGAGACCGGGAGCTGGGGGATCGAGATCGTCCGGACCGAGCTCAAGGAGATCGACCCGCCCAAGGACGTCCAGGAGACGATGAATAAGGTCGTCAAGGCCGAGAACGAAAAGATCGCGGCCGTCGACTTCGCCACGGCCACCGAGACCATGGCCGACGGGGCGCGGCGGGCGGAAATCAAGAAGGCCGAGGGCATCCGGCAGGCAAAGATCCTCGCGGCCGAGGGCGAGGCTCAGGCCATCAAGCTGGTCAACGAAGCGGCGGAACAATACTTCGTCGGAAACGCCCAGCTCCTCCGGCGGCTCGAAACCGTGGAGAAGGCCATGGCCAACAACGCCAAGATCATTGTCCCGGGCGACGCCCAGCTGATCAACATCATCGGCGACCTGGCCGGTGTCCTCCCCTTGCCGAAGAAGGATTAAAACGAGATTTTGATTCCGGCCGAGCCGTAAAAACCCGAGAGATCGAGCACGGCGTCCCGGATGACGCGGACCGTATACCCGCCGTAAGATCCGGGCAGGTTTAGCGATCTGTAAGTCCAGCCCACCCAATCCAACGCCTGTTCGTAATAGAACAAGCGAAAATTCTGCGGCTCGGCGGCGTCCCCGAAATTGGTTTCCTGATATGAGCCCTCAAAACCGGACAATTTTGCCCGGCGCCAGCCCGTGTCCACGGTCAGCGACAGATTCGACCAGACGGCGAAATCCAGGCCGACGCCAAGGGTGTATCCGAAATTGAAAGCCTTCGTGTCTGTGGTCCAGGACAATTCCGTTTGGGCGGGCTTAGGGGAGTAGCCGTACAACTGCGCCCCATCGTCCTGGAAGGATGACCAGTATCCGTCGATGGAGACGTGAGGCCGCAACGTAAGCGTCCCTGACAAGGGCACGGCATAAGATAGTCCCAAGCGCGCAACCAACGAGCGTATGCGGTCGTTCCGTTGAAAGGTCCCATAACCGCCGCCCGGGCCGGAGGTGAAATCGATATCGTTGCCGACCTGCTGAGCGCCGATCAATCCGCCCGAGGCGAAGATCGAAACGTGGTCGTCCAAGGGGACCGATAGAGTTATCTCGAAGTCGTTGGACCAATCCAGGGTTTTCATTGCCGGCAGGACATATCCAATGGCCCGCCGGAGGGCGACGAAATCCGCAAAGAAATTATTGAGATCGGAAGGCGCGATCTTGCCCGCCCCGTAGGAAATGCGCAGGGAGAATTTTTCCGCCGCTCCGACGGACGGGACCAGACAAGCCAGAAGAAGAAGGAGCATCGTCCATTTTTTCATGCACGCCTCGATTGACGTTTCGTCTTTAAAACCGCATTATAGTTGCCTGCTTCCCGGAAGACAATGGAGTCCGGGAAATCCATTCGCGGACAGAGGCGCGCATGACAGTCCATCGTTTTCGCCTCGCGGCCGGAGCGCTGTTCCTGCCGTTCGCCCTGGCCGTTCTGCCGGCCGGAGCGGAGGACGGCGGCCTTCCCCGGTTCGAATTTTTCTTTCGGGGTTCTTTCACCGTTGCCGGAACCGGTACGGCGCTCGAATACAGCTACGATCCCCATCCCGGGTACGCCATCCCTGGCTCGTATGCCCGCCAAACGCTCCAGATCGATCCCTTGTCCGGGTCGGGATTATGTGTCGGGTTGACGGCCTTTTTCGGCCGAACCATCGGAATGCGGCTTTCCGTAAGCCGCGACGAAAGCCCGTTCGGCGGCGCCAACTCGGCCTTTGAAATGTACTATAAATACACGGCCTGGATGCCGACGCCCACCGGGTTCGGGCCCGTCGACGGGATCCGGAACACCCACGCAGATTGGCCGGAGACGTCGGGCGCCCTCAAACGGACCTCAGCCGGTTTGGAAATCGTCGTCCGCGTGCCCATCGGTCCGGCCTTGTCCCTGAACTTTTCCGGCGGCCCGCTCCTTTCCTTTTTCAGGGGAGACATCCTTTCCCTGGCCTATGCGGAGCTCTACTACGAGCGTTATGGGGCCTTGTTCTTCCACACCTATTTCGTTCGGCTCCAGCTACCGGCGCGAACGGTCGTCGGGTTCACGGGAGGCACGGAGCTTTCGCTCCGCCTCGACCGGCACCTGACCTTCGTCCTCAGCGCCGTGTACCGGAGCGGCTCGTACACGGGAACCCCCGAGATCATGGCCGCTTACGACCACGATAAGGTTTTGGAAGCGCCCGCGGATGTCTTAAGCCGAATCAAGACGCAGATTGCGCCCGGGCCGATCTCGTTGACGTCTTCGCCGTTTCTCTTCGGCGCCGGACTCGCCGTCGTTTTCTGACGTATGTCGGCGCCCGTGCGGACATAGCGCGTTTCCCACCAGGCGACGAGGACGGAGAGACCAATCGTGAGGGGGACGAAGAGGAAGTGGAACATCGCTGTGGCGGCGAACTGGATCCGGCTCAGACTCAGGACATCCATCGGGTCCGCGCCTCGGGTTCAGCGGGCCAGGGCGGCGTCGGGGATGGGCTGTTTGGCCAGGCCGGTCCCCTGCCGGCTGACTTTCAGCCCGTCGATCTTGCCGGCGACGTCGAGGACCACCACGGAATCATTCGCGTCGGGCGCCGCGGCCGGGAGGGAGACGACGAGCGAATCCTCCTTACGGGCGACGGCGAGGGCCGCCTTCCTAGCGTCGGAGAGAAGGTAGGCTTTTTTCGGAGCGTTAAAGATGCCGGGCACGACGAGCCGGCCGTCGGCCGGCCAATCGAAGACGTGGAGGTAGAGGCGCACGCCGCCGTCGATCGGCTTCTGCGTGCTTCGGCCCCAGTCGAGCTTCTTGAAGGGACTGGCCTGGGTGCCGTAGATCGATTCGCCGTTCACCGCCATCCAGGCGCCGATTTCCTTCAGGCGCTCGACGCTTTCCGGCGGGAACACGCCCTCGGCGGTCGGGCCGACGTTGAGCAGGTAATTCCCACCCTTGGAGGCGATGTCGACCAGCATCCGCAGGATCGTCCGGACGGATTTGAAGTTCTTGTCACGGCTGTTATAGCCCCAGTTGTCGTTCATCGTCATGCAGGTCTCCCAATCCAATCCGGGGAGCCCGGTGGCCGGGATCTGCTGCTCGGGCGTGCCGAAGTCGCCCGCCGATTCCTTGTCCTGGGAGAACCCTGCCATCCCGGAGCGGCTCGCGCCGACGCGGTTGTTGATGATGATGTCGGGCTGGAGGCCGCGGACGTAGCGGTAGAGGTCGCGGCCGTAGGCCTCGGTCCAGGTGTTCTCCCATTCGCCGTCGAACCAAAGGACCCCGATGGGGCCGTAGTTCGTGATCAGTTCCTTGAGCTGGGCCTTCATATATTGGATGTAGCGGTCGAAGTTCGCGCCCGCCGCGGGCCGGTCGGTCTCCCAGTCGCGCCGCGGCAAGTAATCAGGATGGTGCCAGTCCATGATCGAATGGTAGAAGCAGAGCCGGAGGCCTCCCGCCTTGCGGCAGGCTTCGGCCAGCTCCTTCAGGATGTCGCGCTTGAAGGGCGTGGCCATGACATCGAAGTCCGAAACTTTGGAATCGAACAGGGCGAAGCCGTCGTGGTGCTTGGACGTGATGACGATGTACTTCATCCCCGCGGCCTTAGCCATCCGGACCCACGCGTCCGCGTCGAACTTGACCGGGTTGAACTGCGACAGGAACTTGTCGTAAACCGGAAGCGGGATGTGGGCGTTGTTCCGGATCCACTCGCCGTAGTTGGTCTTGCCGTTCCACTCCCCCGCCGGGACGGCGTAGAGCCCCCAGTGGATGAAGAGCCCGAACCGGGCCTCCCGCCACCATTGCAGGCGGGCGTCGTGGGCCGCTTGGGTTTCGAGCTGGGCGACCAGGTCCAGGCCGCCCAGGGCGGCCAGGAGGACCAGGGCGCAGACAAAGCGCCGGATCGAGGTGCGATTCATGACGGCTCCTTTCCTATGCGCAGGCTGTCGGCTTTGCGGAAGCCCTTGATGGTGATGTCGCCTTGAACGTCCACTTCGACGAGGGCGTAGGCGTTGTTCTCGGGACCGCTCCCCTCGATCATGCCCTTGAACGTAACGTAGGGGATCCCCTTGATTTTCGTGAGAGCGCCTTCGTGCCGGTGCCCTTGAAAGACGGCCAGGACTTTTCCCGATCGTTCGAGGATCGCCCGGACGGCGGCGGCATTCTTGACATAGTAATCGCCCTGCCCATCGAGCTGCTGATGGAGGAAGACGATCACCGGCTTGGGCGAGGCGACGAGCTCGCTCCGGAGCCAGTCGAGCTCGGCGGCCGGGACGTTGCAGTCGGCCCAGGCGTACTTGCCGTGGTCATACGGCTCGCCGTCGGCCAAGAAGTCCGCGTCGAGGACGAGGAAGCGGACGCCGCGGACATCGAAGCGAAAGAAACTCCATTCGGGCGGGACGCCGGGGTTCCCGGCCGCACCGAGGAATTGCGCTTTGGACAGGCTGTCGACGTCGTGGTTGCCGAGGGCGTGATAGCGCGGCCCCTTGAATCCTGCGTAGGCGGACTCGATGCGCCGGAGATATGAGAGGGTCTTCGCCTCGACCGGCTTGTCAGCCTGGTCTTTGAAGTCGCCGAGCTCGATCAGAAAGTCGGGTTTTTCCTTATTCATTACGCTTACGAATTCCTTGAATTTCGCCAGGGATTCCCGATACGGGCGGGTGCCGCGCGGCTCGATATCGGCGTAATGGACGTCGGTCGCCACTCCGAACCGGACCGCAGCGGGCGCCGGCCCGGGCAGTTGGACCCTGGACGGGGCGCAGGACGCAAGGAACGCGAGGGCCAGGGCCAGAATCAGGGGCGGAGCGATTTTCAGAACGGAGCAACGGCGCATTCCGGACCTCCAGCTCGAATCGCCTAATAGCTTATGTGGAGAGGAAATTGAAGTCAATTCCTGGACCCATGGAATTCCGGCCCCGGACGGCGATAGAATAGTCGACGGATGATCCATTCCGGACAAGCCTAGGCATAGGAGAAAACCCATGGCCGATCGCCCCTCGCCCTATGAAGCGCCCGAATTATACGATCTGATGTTCGAGACTCTGGACTTCGACCTCACCTTTTGGCTTTCGGTGGGGCGCGGGGCCAGAGGACCGGTGCTCGATCTCGGGTGCGGCACGGGCCGCATCCTTCTGCCTCTCCTCGAGGCGGGCGTGGACGCGGACGGCGTGGACCTCTACAAACCCATGCTGGAGAGGGCGCGGAAGAAGGCAGCGGCCCGGGGATTCAAGCCCCGGCTCGTCGCCGCGGACATGAGCGCGTTCACAATGCCGCGCCGATACGCGCGGATCATTTCGGCCTTTAACGCTTTCGCCCACGCCGACACGCCCGATCAGCAGATCGCCACGCTGACATGCGCCCGCGAACATCTCATTCCGGGCGGGGCGTTCGTGGTCCACATGTCCTATCCCGGCCCCGACTACTGGACCGATCCCGACGGACAGCCGGTGATGGAGCTCGAGGTCCGGAGGAAAAGCGACGGCCATCGCTTCCAGATGTGGGACACCCGCCACAAGGACGTCGTCGGCCAACGCCAACGCTCCGAAATGGAGATCCGGGAGCTCGATGACCACGGCGCGGCGGTCAAGGTCTCCAGTTTCAGGACGACGCAGCGCTGGGTCTATCGCTACGAGCTGGAATTGCTGTTTCGCTTGTCCGGGTTCGGCCGCTGGGAATTCTACGGCGGGTTCGCCCGCGAACCGCTCGACCGCGCCGACCAGCAGATGGTCGCCTGGGCTTGGACGGATTGAAGGCCGGACGGGCCGCAGGCCGGGACGGAGGGTCCGCCGCGACTTTTTTCAGGACTTGAAGATTTTCTCGATCTCGGCGGTCGCTTTCCGCAGGGCTTCCTTGACCTCGGGGATCTTCTCCGCTCCGGCCTTGCGGGCCTGCTGACCGATCATCTTGCCGAGATCCGAGAGGTTGCGCATGACGTCCCGCATTTCATCCTTGAATTCGGCGCTCCAGCCGCCCCACCAGCTTTTCATGTTGGCCTTGATCTCTTCGGTCTCTTTTTCCTTCTCGATCAGGAACTTCTTCCCCTCTTCGGAAATGGTGTAGATCTTCTTTCCGTCCTGCTGGACCGACGTGACGTAGCCCATCTCGTCGAGATACTGCAGCGTGGGATAGACTGCACCCGGGCTCGGTGTGTAGAAGCCGTGGAACTGCTCTTCGAGGTCGCGAATGATTTCGTAGCCGTGCCGGGGCTTGTCCTTGAGAAGGTCCAGGATCAGATATTTAAAGTCTCCCTTATGGAAGATTCTCTCCCCTCGGAAACCGAATCCGTGTTGGTGGCGATAGAACATGTTGGCCTCCATTAAAGATATATAATGATATATCTAGATATAATTCAATGATCCGCAATTGTCAAGTCAATTTGGAGGGAAGACCCCTTCCAACGGGCGCCGGGAAGACCCGGCCCGCCCTGCCTCCCCTTCTCGGGCGGGGCATGAAACCCCGCCCT
>CABEBD010000017.1_pt1 | contig 18057 bp, 16 predicted proteins | sample 3132501 | NCBI WGS metagenome assembly CABEBD01 (sample SAMEA5534344, study PRJEB31848) | metagenome | biome: tundra; feature: field; material: soil | place: USA | collected 2013-05 | depth 0.45 m | reverse complement strand
GAAGGGGGGCGGGGTCTTGCGGTAGGCCTGCCGCGGCCGGAGGACGAGCTCCTGGGGAGTCGGCGCGGAGTCGACGGCCCGGCGCTCGAAGCCCCGCTCGAAACCGGTGGCGATGACCGTGACCTTGACCATCTCCTTGAGCGCGGGGTCGATAACCGTGCCGAAGATGATGTTCGCTTCGGGGTGGGCGAGCTTGTGGATGAGCTGGGAGGCCTTCGACACTTCGTGCAGGGTCAGGTCCTTGCCGCCGGTGATGTTGATCAGGACGCCCTTGGCCCCCTCGATCGAGGTGTCGATGAGGAGCGGGCTGCAGATGGCCTTGTTCGCCGCTTCGGCCGCCCGGTTTTCGCCCGAGGCCATGCCCGTCCCCATGAAGGCCATGCCCATGCCCTTCATGATCGACTTGACGTCCGCGAAATCGAGGTTGATCAGGCCGGGTTTGGTGATCAGGTCGCTGACGCCCTGCACGGCCTGGCGAAGGACGTCGTCGGCCATCTTGAACGCGTCCTGCATCGAGGTCTCCAGGTTCACCGACTGGAGCAGGCGCTCGTTGGGGATGGCGATGACCGTGTCCACGGCGGCCTTGATGTCGCTCAAGCCTTCCTCGGCCTGCTTGGCCCGGACCCGGCCCTCGAACTCGAACGGCAAGGTGCAGATGGCGATGCAGAGGATGCCGAGCTCGGCGGCCAGGTTGGCGATGATCGGCGTCGCGCCGGTCCCCGTGCCGCCGCCCAGGCCGGCGGTGAGGAAGACCATGTCCGATCCCTCCAGGATCGCGAGGAGCTTCTCGGTGTCCTCCAAGGCGGCCTGCTTGCCCTGCTCGGGCCGGCCGCCCGACCCCAACCCCTTGGTGAGCTGGTGGCCGATCTGGATCTTGTTCGGCGCCTTGTTGTGGGTCAGCGCCTGGAGATCGGTGTTGACCGCGATGAAGTCCACGCCGTCGATCCCCGCCTCGATCATCCGGTTGAGGGCGTTGCCGCCCCCGCCCCCGACGCCGATGACGCGGATCTTGGCGTTGAACATGTCCTCGACGAGGTGAAATTTCAACTTGCCCAGCGATTCGTTGCCCATGGTCCCCTCCTAATCTTCCTTGAAAAGGTCCTTGAATTTCGAAAACAGCCCCTTCCTCCGGTCCTTGCCCTGGCCGCCCTCGCGGATGAGGCCCTGGCCGTGGAGGAGCAGGCCCACGGCCGTGGCGTAGTCGGGGGTGGCCACCCGGTCGACGAGGCCGCCGACCCCGACCGGGTCGCCCCGGCGGACCGGCAGGTCGAAGATCTCCTCGGCGACGTCCTCCAGGCCTTCGAGCAGCGCCGTGCCGCCCGTCAGGACGATCCCGGAGTTCAGGGATTTCTCGTAGCCCATCTTCTTGATGTCGTTGTCCACGAGCCGGAAGATCTCTTCGGCCCGCGGCTGGATGATGTCGGCCAGAAGCTGGCGCGACAGGACGCGCGGCTTCCGGCCGGTGCCCACCGAGGGCACCTCGATTGTTTCCTGTTCGTCCGACGGCGGGCCGACGACGCAGCCGAACCGCTTCTTGATCTTCTCCGCGTCCGGGATGGCCGTCCGCAGGCCGACGGCGATGTCGTTCGTGAAGTTGTCGCCGCCGAGGGGGATGATCGACGTGTACCACAGGCTGCCCCGCTCGAAGATGGCCACCTCGGTCGTCCCGGCGCCGATGTCGATCAGGCCCACGCCGAGCTCCCGCTCGTCGTGGGTCAGGACGGCGGCGCTCGCGGCGATCTGGTTGAGGACGATCTGCTCGATGGCGATCCCGGCCCGCTCGACGCAGGTCCGGAGGTTCTGGACAAGGGTCACCGCTCCGGTGACGATGTGGACGTTGACCTCGAGCTTGATGCCGTTCATGCCCAGGGGTTCGCGGATCCCGTCCTGGTCGTCCACGACGAACTCCTGGGGGATGACGTGGATGATCTCCCGGTCGGGCGGGATCGAGACCGCCTTCGACTGCTCGATCACCCGGCGGATGTCGTCCCGGGTGATCTCCCGGTTCTTGCCGGAAACGGCGATCACCCCGCGGCTGTTGAAGCTCTTGATGTGGGCCCCCGAGATGCCGATGAAGGCCGAGTTGATGGCCACCCCGGCCATGAGCTCCGCCTCCTCCTGGGCCTTTTTGATGGCCGCCGAGGTGACGTCGAGGTTGACCACCACGCCCTTGCGCAGGCCCTTGGACTCGGCCGTGCCGATCCCGATGACCTCGATCTTGCGCTCCTCGTTGATCTCGCCGATGACGGCCGTCACTTTTTTCGTGCCGATGTCGATGCCGACGACATAACCGTTTTTGGGCATTACCGCGCCTCCTTGAGGGACGGGGTGTCCGCGTTCGCGGTCAGCGCGGCCGGCTTGAGATAGACGCGATCGTCGAACCGCAGGTCGACGTATTCCAGGAGCCCGAACTCCCGAGTCCAGCGCTCCTTGTTTTTCATGAAGTCGGCGATCCGGGCGCCGTAGTCCATGTCCCCGAGCAGGACCCGGGTCGGCTCCGACCGGAACTTCAGGACCGCGTTCGACGGATCGGTCAGGTCGATCGATTCGACGTCGAGGCGCTCCGCCTCGGCGAGGCCGTCGAAGCAGTCCCAGGCCCGCCGGAGCTTGTCCGTCCGGTCCGCGACGAAGCCGGCCTCGTCGAGGAGGAGCGGCAGACCCCGAAACGCGCCGGGCTCGGTCTTCTGGATCTCGATCCCGTCCCGGTCGATGAGGTAGATCGCGTCCCGCTGGAGGAGGGCGGCCGGGGTCCGGAGGGTGAGGCCGATCTCGAGCGTCGAGGGGAAGACCTTGCGGAGGCGCGCGTCCTGGACCCAGGGCACGGCCTCCAGCCGCCCGCGAACCTTGGCCAGGTCGAGGAGGAGGATGTTCCCCCAGCGCGTCCCTTCCAGGAGGCGGACGACGTCGGCCCGGACGGACTCGTCGGCGCAGGCGACGCGGACGTCCCGGATTTCGAGCCTGCTCCAGGTGATGACGAAGAGATAGGTTTTGTGGACGGCGAAGAAGACGACCGCCGCGAGGGCAAAGGCGATGAGCGCCTGCTTGAAGAGGGGGGACCCGGTCCTCCGGACCTTCTTCAGGCGCATCCCGCTATCCCCGCGCTGGAAATGGAGGGACGGAGCGAAGCTCGCCGGAACGGTGGAGCTCATCGGGACACCTTTAGTTTCTTGATGAATTCGGGGACGGCCTTGGTGATGTTGCCCGCGCCCAGGAAGATGACGATGTCGCCGGGCCGGACGATCTTCAGAAGGGCCGCCGGGACCTTCTTCAGGTCGGGTTCGAAGTGGACGTCCTTGTGGCCGAACTGCTGCACGTCGTCATAGAGGGCCCGGCCCGACACGCCGGGGATCGGCTCCTCGCCGGCGGGGTAGATCTCGGTCAGAAGCAGGGCGTCGGCTTGGTTGAACGACCGGGCGAACTCGGCCCTAAGATGGGCGAGCCGCGTATAGCGGTGCGGCTGGAACACGGCCACGACCCGCCGGGGCCAGCCCCGCTTGGCGGCGTCGAGGGTGGCCATGATCTCGGTCGGATGGTGGGCGTAGTCCTCGACGATCATCATCTCCCGGACCTCGGCCTTGAGCTCGAACCGCCGGCCCGTGCCGGCATAGCTCTCGAGCGCCTCGAGGATAAGGGCGGGCGGGATGTCGAGGTCCAGGCCCACGGCGGTCGAGGCCATGGCGTTCAGGATGCTGTGCTTGCCGGGGACGTTAAGCTTCAGCGTCCCGAGGGGGCGGCCCTTGTGGAATAGCCGACAGGCGCTCGAGAAGCGGTCGAACCGCATGTCCCGGGCGGAGATGTCGGACTGGGTCGAGAACCCGTAGGTGATGATCCGGCGCTCGAGGGCGGGGATGAGGCTCTGGAGGTTGGGGTCGTCGAGGCAGAGGATGACCGGGCAGTAGAACGGGACCTTATTGGCGAAGCGGACGAAGGTCGCCTTGATCTCCTCCACGTCCCGGTACTGGTCCAGGTGCTCGGCGTCGATGTTGGTCAGGACGGCGATGAACGGCGAGAGGAGGAGGAAGGACTTGTCGCTCTCGTCCGCCTCGGCCACGAAGAAGTCGCCCGCGCCGAGCTTGGCATTGGCCCCGATCGTGTTCAGGCGGCCGCCGACGATGATCGTAGGGTCGAACCCGCCCCGGTCGAGGATCGTGGCGATCATGGAGGTCGTGGTCGTCTTGCCGTGCGCGCCGGCCACGGCGATGCCGTATTTCATCCGCATCAGCTCGGCCAGCATCTCCGCCCGGGGGATGATCGGGATCTTCCGGCGCCGCGCCTCGCGCACCTCGACGTTGTCGCCCTTGATGGCCGACGAGATGACGATGACGTCCGCCCCCTCGACGTTCCCCGGCTTGTGGCCGATCGAGATGCCGGCCTTCAAGCGGGCGAGGCGCCGGGTGGCGTCGTTGGCCGCCATGTCCGAGCCCGTGACCTTGTAGCCCAGGTTGAGGAGCACTTCGGCGATGCCGTTCATGCCCGTGCCGCCGATGCCGATCATGTGGATGTGCTTCAATTTGCGGTATGTGGTCTTGACCATGCGGTTCTCCTAGTTGTGCGTCTCGGAATTTCTTTTGTTGCAGGAAAGTCTATTGAGACGCACAACCGCCAGGGAGCTTGAGGGGGGCGGCGTGGCCCCCCTCAGGGGGTCAGCGAAGCGCCGAGGGGGGAGCTTGACTCCCCCCTGGAAATGTCCCGTCTCTGAGGAGAGCGGGCGAAAAGGGCGGTTGAGACGGGACATTAGCGGCGGGCCTCCATGAGGTCGAAGCACAGGCGGGCGATGTCGTCGGCCGCCGAGTCCTTCTTCAGGGGCGCCAGACGGTCTTCCATGTCCGTGATCCGCTCCGGCCGGGCGAGGAAGTCCAGGATCCGAGCGGCCAGGCGGTCCGCCGCGAGCTCGCTCTCGAGGATCACGTCCGCGCCGCCCACGTCCTGGAGCGCCGCGGCGTTGGCCGCCTGGTGGTCGTCGGCCGCCTGGGCGAAGGGGACGAGGATGGACGCCTTCCGGGCGGCGATGAGTTCGGCGCAGCTCGTCGCCCCGGCCCGGCAGAGGACGAGGTCGGCCGCCCCGAACCGGGCGGGCATGTCGTGGAAGAAGGCGGCCACCTCGGCCCGGTCGAAGCCCTGGGCGGCGTAACCTGCCCGCACGGCGTCCAGGTCGGCAGGGCCGGTCTGATGGGCGATCGTCAGGCGTTCCTTGGCTTGGGCCAGCAGGGGCAGCGCCGCCGCGACCGCCCGGTTGAGGACGCGCGAGCCCTGGCTCCCGCCGAACACGAGGAGCGACAGGCGGCCGCCGCGGGCTTTCGGCCGGAGGGCGGCGAATTCGGGGCGGACGGGATTTCCGAGGTGGACCCCTTTCCCGCGGAAGCAGGGGAGCGAAGCCTCGAACGCCACCGCCGCCTTTTTCACCCAGCGGATGAGCAGCCGGTTCGTGAAGCCCGGCCGGACGTTCTGCTCCAGGATGAGCGTCGGCACGGCCGTCCAGGCCGCGAGCAGGACGATGGGGCCGGAGCTGTATCCGCCGACGCCCACGACGAGGCGCGGCCGCAGCCGGACGAGGAGGGCCAGCGACTTCAGGAAGGCGCCCGGCAGCAGGGCGGCCGCCTTGAGGGCGCGGCGGCCGCGGCCCTTCAGGCCTTCGATCCGCATCGGAACGTAGCGGACGGCTTCGCGGGCCATGATCTCCCGCTCGGCCCCGCGACCGCTGCCGACGAACGTCAGGGCGAGCCCGGGGTCCATGTCCCGGAGCTTGCGGCCGAGGACAAGGGCGGGGTAGAGGTGGCCGCCCGTCCCGCCGCCGCTGATGATCACCCGGCGTTCCTTCATGCCTGCGTCCTCTGGGTCTCCCGGCGCTGGGAGATGTGGAGAAGAAGACCGATCACGATCAGGTTGCAGACGAGGGAGGACCGGCCGAAACTCAGGAAGGGCAGGGGCACGCCTTTCACCGGTCCGAGTCCGAGCACGACCGAGATGTTGAGAAGGGCCTGGATCCCGATCAGGAACGTCAGTCCCGCAGCGGCGAGCTGGCTGAAGGCGTTGGGCGCCTTGAGCGAGATGACGATGCCCCGCCAGATCAGGATGACGAAGAAGGCCAGGGTCACCAGGGTCCCGAAGAACCCCATCTCTTCGCCGAGGATGGCGAAGATGAAGTCGGTGTGGGGGTAGGGCAGGAAGAGCTTCTGGACGCTCTCGCCCAGACTGGCCCCGATCAGGCCGCCCGCGCCGAGCGCGAGCTTGGACTGCTGAATCTGGAAATTGATGCTCTGCGGGCTCTTGTCGGGCGAGAGGAAGGCGAGGATCCGCTCCAGGCGGTAGCTCGCGGCGAAGATGTAATAGACGAAGACCGGAAGCGAGAAGACGCCCAGATAGAGGAAATATTTCGGCCGGACGCCACCCAAGAAGAGGAGAAGCAGGCCGAGGAGGAAGACGAAAAGGGCGGTGCCGAAATCCGGCTCCTTCATGATCAGGAGGGCGAACAGGGCGATGACCACGGCCGGGACGAGGATGACCCGGGGCTCCTGGATCTTGTCTTTCCGCCGGTCCAGGTACCAGGCCAGGAAGAGGACGAGGCTGATCTTGGCCAACTCCGACGGCTGGAAGCGGATCCCAGCGAGGCTGATCCAGCGGTTGGTCCGGGCCACGGACGGCATCAGGAAGCAGAGAACGAGGAGCCCGAATGTCCCGGCGAGCAGGCCGAGGACGAACAGCGACTGCTCGTAGAACGGCTTCCGGATCGAGAGCAGCACAAGGATGACCGCCAGCCCGCCGACCGCGCCGAGCGCCTGCTGCGCAAGGAAATAGAACGGCTGGTTGTAGATGAGGTCGGAGGCGACGCCCGAGGCGCTGAAGACCATCACCAGGCCTATCGTGAGCAGGATGAGGGTGACGGCGAACAGCCATTTGTCGAAGCTGTAGGGCCTGACGATGTCCATGGTCATCGGACTCCGGCCGTGCGGGCGAGCTTGCGGACTTCGCGCTTGAAGACCCGGCCCCGCTCCTCGAAGTTGGCGAACATGTCCCAGCTCGTGCAGGCCGGCGCGAGGAGGACCACGTCGCCGCGCGACGCGGCGGCGAAGGCGAGGGGAACGACGTCCGCGAACGTCCCGGCCTCGTCCATCGGAACGACGCCGTGGAGGGCCGCCCGGATCTTGTCCTTGGCCGCGCCCACCAGCACGACCTTTTTCACCCGGGCTTTCACGAGGCGGCGGAGCTTCGTGAAGTCCGAGCCCTTGTCCTTGCCGCCGAGGATGAGGACGATCGGCCGGTCGAAGCTCTCGATCGCCTTGATCGCGGCGTCCACGGTCGTGGCCTTGGAATCGTTGACGAAGGTGGCCCCGCGGAGGGTGAGGACGGGCTCGAGCCGGTGCTCGAGGCCGGTGAACTCCCGTATGGACGCCCGCATCGACCGCGGCTCGACGCCGCTCAGGGCCCCGACCATCGCCGCGGCCATGATGTTTTCCAGGTTGTGGAGTCCGGGCAGCCGGATTTCGCCGACGGGCATGAGGTCGCGCTCCTTCGCTCCGTCGCGGAGCACGATCCGGTCCCCGCGGAGGAAACAGCCCCGGCCGAGCGCCCGCCGGCGGCTGAAGCCGTAGACGTCGGACGGGGCGAGGGGCTTCAGGCCCCAGACGCGGGCGTCGTCCCGGTTCAGGACGGCCTTGTCGCCCCTCCGCTGGCCGAGGATGAGCTTCGCCTTCGAGAGGAAGTAGGCTTCGAACGAAACGTGCCAGTCGAGGTGGTTCTGGGAGACGTTGAGGAATACGGCGACGGACGCCCGGAACGCGTCGATGAACTCGAGTTGGAAGCTCGAGATCTCGGTCACGTAGACGTGGTCGTCGCGGCTCCGGTCGACGAACGAGATGAGCGGAGTCCCGATGTTGCCGGCGAGATGCGCCTTCCGTCCGGCATCCTTCAGGATCTTGTGAATCAGGGTCGCGGTCGTCGATTTGCCGTTCGTCCCGGTGATGCCGATGATCCGGCCCTTCAGGAACCGGAAGGCGAGCTCGATCTCGGACAGGATCGGGACGCCGCGCGCCTGGGCGGCCGCGTATTCGGGCAGGAGCGGGACTCCCGGGCTGGGGACGATGAGGTCGGCCTCGAGGAAGGAGGCCACCCGGTGCCCTCCGGCTTCGATCTCGGCCCCCCGGGCGGTCCAGGCTTCGGCCGCCCCGCTGAGCGCCGCGGCGGTCTTCTTTTCGCTGATCTTCACGCGCGCCCCTTGGTGAAGGAGGAAGTCGGCGACGGATTCGCCCGTCTTTCCCAGGCCCACGACCAAGACGCGCTTGTGGCGGAGGTCCATGTTCACCTCAACTTCAGGGTGGCCAAGCTGAACAGGGCGAAAATGATGCCCAGGATCCAGAACCGGATGACCACTTTCTCTTCGGGCCAGCCCAGGAGCTCGAAATGATGATGGAGCGGGGCCATCCGGAAGATGCGCTTGCCCCCGCTGATCTTGAAGTACCCGACCTGGAGGATGACGGACAGCGCCTCGAGGATGAACACGCCCGCCACGGCGAAGAGCAGCAGCTCCTGCTTGATGAGGACCGCGATCGCGGCCAGCGCCGCGCCGAGGGAGAGCGCCCCGACGTCGCCCATGAAGACCTGGGCCGGATGGGAGTTGAACCACATGAATCCGAGGCAGGCCCCGGTCAGCGCGCCGGCGAAGACCGTGAGCTCCGCGGCCGGCTTCACCTGGGCGATGTAGAGGTAGTTGGAGAAGATGGCGTGGCCGGAGATGTACGTCAACGCCGTCAGGGCGGCGGCGCTGATGGCCGTCAGCCCGATGGCCAGGCCGTCCAGGCCGTCCGCTACGTTGACCGCGTTCGAGGAGCCGACCAGGATGAAGGCGGCCCAGGGCGCGTAGAGCCATCCGAGGTAGGGCATCCATTTCTTAAGGAAGGGGAGGTAGAGGTGGAGATTGAACCCGCGGTCCGGCCCCTCGGTGAAGCCCAGGTAGACGACGATCAGGCCAAACACCACGGCCAGGACGGCCTGGAGCAGGATCTTGTTCCGGGCGATCAGGCCCAGGGACTGTTTCTTCTTGACCTTGAGATAGTCGTCGAGAAAGCCGATGAGGCCGAAGAGGGACATCGTGCCCATGGCCAGCCAGACGTAGGTGTTTTCCAGGTTCCCCCAGAGGATCGTCGGGACGAGCGTCGCGCCGATGATCAGGAGCCCGCCCATGGTCGGTGTCCCTTTCTTCGAATAATGGGACTGCGGCCCTTCGGTCCGGATCTCCTGCCCGATCATGTTTTTTTTGAGGAACCGGATGAGCGGCGGGCCGAAGAGAAAGCTCAGCACCAGGGCGGTGATGCCGGCCAGGGCGGTCCGGACGGTGATGTACTTGAACAGGTTGAGGAACGGCACCGACTTTTGGAGGGTGGTCAGCAGCCAGGTCAGCACGTCAGGTCTCCTTGGGTGCCGCCAGAATCGCGTCGACGACGATTTCGGTCCGGATCCCCCGCGATCCCTTGACCAGGACGAGATCGCCGTCCCGGAGGAGGGCGAGGACGGCCGGGGCCGCCTCTTCGCTCGTGGCAAAGGCGGAGAGAGCGGCGGGGTCCATCCCCGCTCTGCGCGCGCCGGCGGCGGTGCGGGCGGCCAGGGGGCCGACGGCCGCGAGGATGTCCCAGCCTTCCCGGGCCGCGCGCTCGCCGGCCAGTTCGTGATAGGCGGGCGCGGCTTCGCCGAGTTCGAGCATGTCGCCCAGCACCGCGATCCTCCGCCGGGCCGGCAGGCGGCCGTAGCTCCGGAGCGCGGCTTCGAGCGCCCGGGGGTTCGAATTGTAGGAGTCGTCGATGAGGACGATCCCCCGGGCCAAATGGTGCGGCCGGCCGCGATTGGACGCGGGCCGGAGGGCCTCGACCGCCGGCCGGAGCCCGTCCCAGGGCAGCTCGAGGGCCCGGGCGGCGCCGAGAGCGGCCAGCAGGTTGAAGATCGCGGTCTCGGCCAGGAACGGGAAGCGGACGCCGTGCCGCTCGCCGCCATAGACGATGTCGAACGCGAAGCCGTCGTAGCCGAGGCTTCGGATGTTCTCCGCCCGGATGTCGCAGCTGGGGGCCAGGCCGAAACGGATCGTGCGGCCTGACCAGACCGGGGCGATCCGGGCGGTGAACGGGTCGTCGCCGTTGAGGACGGCCGTTCCGCCGGGCTTCAGGCCTTCGAGGATCTCGGCCTTTGCCGCGGCCACGGCCTCCAGGGTTTTCAGGAATTCGAGATGCACGGGATGGACGTTGGTGATCACCGCCACGTCGGGCGGCGCGATCCCGGTCAGCCGCCGGATCTCGCCGGGCGCGCTCATGCCCATCTCGAGCACCGCGGCATCCTGGCCCGGCTCCAGCCGGAGGAGCGAGAGGGCCAGGCCGAGGTGGTTGTTGAAGTTCCCCTCGGTTTTCAGGACGTCGTAGCGCGTCGCGAGGAGGGCGGCGGTGAAGTCCTTGGTCGTGGTCTTGCCGGCGCTCCCGGTGATGCCCACGACCTCGCGCGGCCGCTCGGCCAGGACGCCCCGGGCCAGCGCCTGGAGGGCCGCGACCGTGTCGGCGACTTTGAGCAGGGCGAAGCGTCCGTCCGGCGGATCGACGTCCCGGGAGACGACGGCCCCGGCCGCGCCCCGGGCGGCGGCCTCGGCCACGAAATCGTGGCCGTCGCGGCGGGCGACGACGGCGAAGAACAACTGGCCGGCTGCGGTCTGCCGCGAATCGAGGCCGAAGGCGCGGAAGCGGAGCGCCGGGTCGCCCTGGGCGACGGACCCTCCGGTGAGGACCGCGATCCGGTCGAGGCGGAGGTCGGCCATGTCAGATCTTCTCCATCGCGGCCAGGATCTCGCGGACCACGTCCCCGTCGTTGAAGGGGACGATGCCGTCCTTGAGCTCCTGGGTGTTCTCGTGGCCCTTGCCCGCGAACAGGACGTAGTCCCCCTTGCGGGCGAAGGACAGGGCCTCCCGGATCGCCTCGCGGCGGTCGGGGAGGAGGCTGTATTTTTTCGTCCCGGCCTTGACGAGGCCCTTCTCGATTTCGTGGATGATGGCCAGCGGGTCTTCGGAGCGGGGGTTGTCCGAGGTCACGAACGTCCAGTCGGCGAAGAGGCCGGCGACCTCGCCCATCCGCTCGCGCTTGGTCCGGTCCCGGTCCCCGCCGCAGCCGAAGACGAGGAGGATGCGGCTCGGCCGGAGGTCCTTGACGGTTTCGAGCAAACTCCGCAGGGCGCTGTCCGTGTGGGCGTAATCGACATAGAGGTTCAGGCCGCGGTCGTTCTCGATCTTCTCGAACCGGCCGGGCACCTGTTTCAACGCGGCGATCCCGTCCTTGATGACGGACGGCGGGACGCCGAGGGCCAGGGCCACGGCGAAAGCGGCCAGCAGGTTGTAGAGGTTGTACCGGCCCGAGAGCGTCGAGGCGATGGAGATCTGTCCGCCGGGGAACTTGATCGTCCCCTCGATGCCCGTGCCGTTCAGCTTGAAGCGCTCGGCCCGGACGAGGGCCGTCGGCTCGAGCCCGAAGGTGATGGTGCTCATCGGCAGGTCGGGGATGAGGCGCTTCCCCCAGGGATCGTCCTCGTTCACGACGGCGATCCGCTTTTTCGAGTTGAGGACGAACAGCTTCTTCTTGGCGTTGAAGTAGTCCTCCATCGTCGGATGGTAGTCGAGGTGCTCGCCGCTGAGGTTGGTGAACACGGCCACGTCGAAGCTGATATCCCAGACCCGCTTCAGGTCGAGCGAATGGGAGGAGACCTCCATCAGGCAGTGCGAGGCGCCCGCGTCGAGCATGTCTTTCAGCATCCGTTGGAGGTCGGGCGCCTCGGGCGTCGTCCGCCGGGCCGCGAACTCGAAATCCGGCCCCCGGTGGCTGATCGTCCCGATGACGCCGGTCCGGAACCCCGCTTTTTGGAAAATGGCTTCGAGGATGTACGTCGTCGTCGTCTTGCCCTTGGTCCCGGTGATGCCCACGAGCTTCATCCGGTGCGACGGGTGGCCGTAGAAGTTGGCCGAGCAGAGGGCCAGGGCCTCGCGCGGATCGAAGACGCGGATCCAGGCCGCCGCGATGCCGTCCGGCTTCGGCCGGTCCGAGAGGACCGCGGCCGCTCCGGCGGCGACCGCTTCGGCGGCGTAGGCGAAGCCGTCCGTCCGGGCGCCCTTGAGCGCCGCGAAGAGGTACCCCGGCCGCACGTCCTTGGAGGAGTAGGCGAGCCCGCGGATGTCCGCGGCTTCGTCGCCCTCGACCAGGAGGACGGGGACGCCCTTCAACAGTTCTTTGAGGATCATGGCCGTTTTCCCTGCGCGCCCTTGGCCGCGAGGAGGCTCCGCTCCGGGCTCGGCGGAGGAACAACCCCCTTGTAGCGAAGCGTCCGGAGGGCGATCTCGCGGAACACGGGCGCCGCGATCTGGCCGCCGTAGTAGGCGTCCTTCTTGGGTTCGGCGAGGACGACGATGATCGACAGGACCGGCTTGTCCACGGGGACGAACCCCACGAAGGAGGCGATGTGCTTCGAGGACTGATACGTCCTGCGGACCGGGTCGTAGATCTGCGTCGTCCCGGTCTTGCCGGCGACGGCGAATCCGCCGGCCGCGGCTGCCTTGCCCGTCCCCTCGAGGACGACCCGCTCGAGGATCGAGGCCAGCGCCTGGCCGGCCTGGTCGGAAATGACCCGGACCTGTTCCCCGCCGGCCGATTTCCGTTTCACGGGCACTCCGGCGACGCTCTTGACGATCCGCGGCGGGACCAGGGTCCCCCGGTTGGCGATGACGTTCGCCGCCTGGAGGATCTGGAGGGCCGTTACCGAGATCTCGTAGCCGATGGAGATCGAGTCGAGCGACCGCTTTGTCCATTCGGCGAGGGGATGGACGATGCCGACCGACTCGGCCGGGAGCTCGATCCCCGTTTTCTCGCCGAAACGGAACGCCTGGACCGTCTGGTAGAGGAGGGGCGGCCCGACCTGGCGGCCGACCTGGATCGAGCCTACGTTGGACGATTCGATGATGACTTCGGGGAAGGTGAGGGTCCCGAAGGTCTGGTGGTCCCGGATCGCCCCGCCGGCGGATTCGATCGAGCCCTTGCTGCAGTCGAAGCTCTGGGTCAGGGACACGCGCCGGTTTTCGAGCGCGGCCGAGGCGGTCACGATCTTGAACATCGATCCGGGCTCGAAGAGGTGCCGGATCGCCCGGTTCGTTCCGGCTTCCGCGGCGGCGGGCAAACTAACGTTGGGGTCGTAGTCGGGGACACTCGCCATGGCCAGGATCTCGCCCGTCGAGGGGCAGGAGGCGATTGCCGTCCCCCAGGCGGCCTCCTGGTCAGCCACGGCCTTCTTCAGGGCCGTCTCGACGAAATATTGGATCGTGGCGTCGAGGGTCAGTTCCAGGTCTTTTCCGCTCTGGGGCTCCTGCAGGGTTTCGTAATGGTATTTCCGCCCCTTGACGTCGAGGAGGGCGATCTGTTCGCCCTTAGTCCCCTTCAGGATGGCGTCGTATTTCAGCTCGATGCCACCCACGCCTTTGTCGTCCATTCCGACGCCGCCGAGAACGTGCGAGGCCAGCGTGCCTTGCGGATAAAAGCGCCGCTTCTCATCCTGGAAGCCGACCCCGCCGAGGACCAGGGCCTTGACCTTCTCGGTCGTTTCTGGATCGGCCTTCCGCTTGATGTAGATGAAGCGGTCCCCTTCGGCGAGCGCGGCCCTGATCCGCTCGATGTCGGCGCCGCTCAGGTCGAGAAGGGGTTTGAGCTTCAGGACGGGCCGGAGCTGCTCCTCGGGAGACTCGGAGGGCGAGGGATTGTAGAAGATGGACTGCACGGGCACACTCAGGGCCAGGATCTGGCCTTTCCGGTCATAGATGGCGCCTCTCTCCGGCACGATTTCGATCGTTTTTTGGTTCTGTCCGACGACCTTGGCGCTTGACCGGGCGTGGCCGAGGACCTGGAGCTGGAAAAGCCGGGCCACGATCCCCAGGCTCCACAGGCCGAGAACCAGGGCGAGAAACTTGGTCCGCCGGCGGGCCTTTTTCTGGTACAGGCCGTTCGCGATGTTCATGCCGTCAGTTCCGGATCAGCGTTTTTCATAGATCACCTGGTCCTCGCGGGGATCGCCGAGTTTCAGCGCCTGCCGGGCGGTCCGGTTGACGCGTTCGAGGGAGAGAAGGGCGGCCCGTTTCGTCCGCAGCTTCTTGATGTCCTCCCCCAGGGCCCGAAGCCGGTGTTCGCCCTGGACGATTTCGTAGCCGAGACGCACGTTTTCGGTGAGGTGCCAGATGTAGAAGGTGAGGGTCAGCATCGTGAGGACGCCGGCCAGCGTCCTCCAGAGGATTGCCTTCCGGCCGAGCTTCTTACGAACCATGGGCTCTCTTCACGGCCGCCCGCAGCTTGGCCGACCGCGAGCGGGGATTGCGGGCGGCCTCCGCGTCGCTCGGAACGACGGGGTGCTTCGTCAGGATATCGATGACTCCGGGGCCGTATTCGGTCCGGGCCAGGCGGTTCAGGGTGTGCTTGACGATGCGGTCTTCGAGGGAATGGAACGAGATCACCACGATGCGGGTCGCGGGGCCGACCCGGCCGATCGCTTCGGTCAGGAGCTCGCCGAAGCCGTCGAGCTCCTGGTTGACTTCGATCCGGAGCGCCTGGAACACCTTGGAGGCGGGATGGATCTTCCCGCGCTGGGGGATCCAATGGCAGACCTCTTCGACGAGCGCCCGGAGATGGGTCGTGCTCTCGATTTTCTGCGTCCGGCGGACCGAGGCGATTTTCCGGGCGAGCTTGGCAGCCTGCTTGAGCTCCCCGTGCTCGCGGAAGAGGCGCGCCAGCTGCGGCTCCGGGTATTTGTCGAGGATCCGGGCCGCGGTGAGATTGTTCCGGTCGTCCATCCGCATGTCGAGGGGGCCTTCGGTGGAGTGGCCGAACCCGCGCTCGGGCGTGTCGAGCTGGTAGGACGACATGCCCAGGTCGAGCAGGATTCCCCGGACCGCGGAGAAGTCGATTTCGATCTCGGGCAGGGCCTTGAAATTTGCGTGGTAGAGTTCGACCCGGTCCTCGTAGGGGCGGAGGATCTCCTGCGCCTTGGCGATCGACCTCGCGTCAAGATCGAGGCCGACGAGCCGAGCGCGGGGATTGCGCTTCAGGATCTCCTCGGCGTGGCCGGCCAGGCCGAGCGTGCCGTCGATGTAAATCCCTTCCCTTTCGATGTCCAAAAAGGCGAGGGTTTCTTCGAGCAGCACCGGGATGTGCTCTCGGGGGGTCATTCCGTTTTCCTGTCCGACATCAGCTTCGCGATTTTCTTGAAGTCCTCATAGGTGAGCGGTTTCTTGGCCATTTTTTCGTCGAGCCGCGCCCGGTCCCAGACCTCGAGATAGTTGTTGAGGCCGATGACCTGGACCTCGGTCTGGAGCCCGGCCTTGGCCCTGAGCCACTGGGTGATTAGGACCCGGCCCTTGGAGTCGATCTCGCCGTTCGTCCCGAGAAGACTGGCCTTCCGGACGAATTCCAGGACGTCGGGATCGGGATAGCGGGTCTCGTCGCCGGGGGTTTTCATTATGTCTTCGAAGACCGGGAGGGGAAAGATCTGCACGTAGTCGTCCTCGAGCGAAGTGACGAACAGGCCTTTGCCGAACCGCTCTTCGATCGCGGCCCGGAACTTCTCCGGAATCTTGAGTCTGCCGCCTTTGTCGAGCTTGGCTTTGTAACTTCCGATCAGAAGATTTCCCATTTCGTCCCTTTTCATCCCATTTTCGTTTCAAATATAGTGAAAAATGATATCAAAGTCAAGCAAATTCGTGGGAATACGAGAAAATATATCGGACGGAACAGGAGATTCTAATCAGTTGAAATCAAATCAATTAGCAGGGATGTTGCACCCCTTTGAAGGTCGTGCGGAGGGCGATCAGTCCGGGGCGGGGCCGAATTCCCTGTTTTCCAGGAGTTTTTTTGCGAGTTCGAGGTCCTTTTCGGGGACGAAAATTTTGATCTCTCCCAGGCCGTCGGCAGAGAACGGATAGATCGTCTGGAGCATCAGTCCCTTGAAAAAACAGGCGATCCCCTCGCTCTCCAGGAAGTTCTTGATGACCTCGGCCTCGACCGGCCCCTGGACCCGGGCCACTTCTTTAAGGTCCAGCCGCCGGTCTCCGTCCATGTCATGAGGATTGTGTTCGGCCATGTCGGCGTCCTCCCCGCGTTTTCGGGTTTTTCGGCGTTCGGTCTGCGGCGGCCGGGGCCCCGGGCTTTGCCCGAGGGGCCACTTCCGCCGCGAAGTCTCGTCCCTTGGTCTTGCGGATAAAGCGGTAATAATCATCCAGGATCCGGCGATGGTCGAAGGCGAGGGGAAAATTGATCTCCCGCCGGGTGAAGATCCCGATGTCCCCGGCGTCGTCCCGGGCCACGGGCACGCCCCGGGCCCGGGCGATGAAAACCGTGGTGATGGTGTGCCTCCGCGGGTCCCGTCCCGGATCGGAATAGGTATGAAGCTGGCCCAGCAGTCGGACCTTGAGCGAAGTCTCCTCTTCAGCCTCCCGGACGGCGGCCTGCTCGAGAGATTCGCCGTAATCGACGAATCCTCCCGGCAGGGCCCAGCCCGGGGGCGGGTACTTGCGCTTGATGAGGATGATTCCGTCATCTCCCCGCGGAGTCTTGATCTGGATGATCAGATCTACAGTCGGGGCCGGATTGCGGTAGGTCGGCTCGGATTTTCGGGAGGGCATGACAGACCCATTCTAATGCATCGGCCGGTTCCCGGCAACCGGCGCCTGTCCCTTTCCTGGGGCAGGGCTGTCCTCCCCAGGGGACAAATCCTCCTGATTTTAGACGGTTTCCCTCCCTATGACGGTTGGCATGGAATTTGCTTTAGGCTATAATGAAATCCATTAGAAGGAGAAAGGCCATGAGAGAGAGGGGTTGGATATCAGGGCTTTTCATCGGGCTTCTCCTGGCGGCCTCCATGGCCGCGGGGGCGGCGGACAACTACCGGCTGGTGAACGGAACAGAAGAATTCTATTACGGCCATATCAGCCTGGTCGACATCAAAAACGACGGCAAGGACCCGATGGTCCTGCGCGAAGGCGCGACGGCGGCCGAGCCGGCGACGCTCAACCTTCCCCTCGGCCCGGGCGATACGATATTCACGTCCGGCGAGCGCCGGTGCGAAATCCAGTTCGACAACGGGACTGTCCTCCGCCTCGACGTGAACACCGAGTTGAAGATCGAGGCTCTCATGGCCCAGAGCCTGAGCTCCCGGACCAAGGTTTCGAACCTCGTCCTGCGCCGAGGGCAGGTTTACGCCATGTACAAGCAGTACAGCGCCAAGGAGACGTTCCAGGTCATCACCTCGAACGCGGCCGTCAAATTGGCCCATAACGCCGTGGCCACGATCGGCTGGGCGGTCGACAGGGGCACCGACGTCCAGATCGCCTACGGCCGGGCCGACGTCCTCTACGGTCCGAACAGCAAGGACCTTTCCGAGAAGTCGGTTTATAAAAACGAAAAGATGATCGTGGCCCCGAACCACGCGGCCTCCTTCCCCTTGGTAAGCGCGCCCGCGGCTTTCGAGACTTGGAACCTGGAGATCAACAAGAACTTCGACGAGCTGCACAAGGGGAAGACGATGATCCCCAAACCCGTCCAGAGGCTGAATTCGGCGGTCTTCTATTTCGCCCAACAGTACGGCAACCTCTACGGCGATTGGATCTACGACGATTATTTCGGCTACGTCTGGCGGCCGTTCATGAACGACATGCGCTATCCGAACGGCGGCTGGTCGCCGTATTACGTCGGTCGCTGGTCGAACTACAACGGCCAGATGTTCTGGGTGGCCGACGAGCCCTGGGGCTGGATTCCTTACCACCTCGGCGTCTGGCACTGGGACGCGAAACGCGGCTGGTACTGGCTCCCCGGCTCGGCGTTCGCCCCCGCCTGGGTCGACTGGTCCTTCTTCGGCGGCGCCTACTACGGCTGGAGGCCGTGGTCGATATGGGATTGGGGATGGTATGGCACTGACTATCTCTATCGCGGTTACGGATACGGTCCGTTCGACTCCTTTGGTAATCCGGAGTTCTTCTACTGGGGTTGGCGGTATTGGAACTACTATGGAAATTT
>CABEBD010000015.1_pt1 | contig 18720 bp, 17 predicted proteins | sample 3132501 | NCBI WGS metagenome assembly CABEBD01 (sample SAMEA5534344, study PRJEB31848) | metagenome | biome: tundra; feature: field; material: soil | place: USA | collected 2013-05 | depth 0.45 m | reverse complement strand
ACGAGATCCAGGGCGGCGAGATCGCGCTCTACCTGCTCGATTACCTGCTGGCGAACTACGGCCGGAACGAGGAGGTTACGGCGCTCATTGACCGGACCTGCTTCTATGTCGTGCCCGTGGTCAACGTGGACGGACGGTATCATTTCTTCGCCGATCCCAACGACCCGAGCTCCAACCGCAGCCTGCGCATCCCGACCGACGACGATCACGACGGCCTGATCGACGAGGACGGCCCCGACGATATCGACGGCGACGGCAACATCTGCCTCATGCGCAAGAAGGACCCCTTCGGGGCCTACAAGACCGATCCCGAAGACCCGAGGCTGATGGTCCCGGTCAAGCCGGGGGAGAAGGGCGAGTGGACCGTCCTCGGCGAAGAGGGCATCGACAACGACGGCGACGGCAAGGTCAACGAGGACGGCGAGGGCTACGTCGATCCCAACCGCAACTGGGGCTTCGACTGGGCCCCGCCCTACGTCCAGTCGGGCTCGGGCGAATATCCCTTCTCCGGCGTCGGGATGAAAGCCCTGGCCGAATGGACCTCGAAGAAGACCAACATCACCCTCGGCTGGACCTTCCACAACAACGGCGGGATGATCCTGCGCGGCCCCAGCCGCAAGACGCTCGGCGAGTTTCCCCCCGCGGACGTCGCGGTCTACGACTATCTCGGCAAGCAGGCCGAGCGGATCGTGCCGGGCTATCGCTATCTCATCTCCTGGAAAGACCTCTACACGACGTACGGCGATTCCCTGGAGTGGCTGACCCAGACCATGGGCGCCTACGGCTATGTGGCCGAAGTGTTCCAGACCCAATCCGAGATGTTCCGCGGCGCTTCGGAAAAGCCCGAAGTCCCGGCCGCGGCGGCCGGGCTGGCGGCCATGATGTCGGAAGGGATTTCCGACCGCGAGCGCATCAAGTTCAACGACAACCTGGCCATGGGCGAGCTCTACAAGCCCTGGAAGGCCTTCAAGCATCCGACCTATGGCGACATCGAGATCGGCGGCTGGGTCAAGATGAGCTCCCGTCTGCCCGCGCCGTTCATGATCAAGGACATGGTCCATAGGAATGCGATGACGGTCATCTTCACGGCCAAGAACGTGCCCTCGGTTACGCTCGAGGTGACTGAAGTTAAGGCGGTTGGCAAGAACCTATATAGGGTGCGGACGAGATTGGCGAATTCCAAAGCCATTCCGTCCATGAGCGCCCTGGCCCAGAAAAACAACGTCTATCCCAAGGACATGCTCAAGGTGACGGGCGAGAGCGCCAAGGTGCTGGCGGGCGGCTTGATCAACAATCCGTATTTGGAGCTCATCACATATAAGAAATATCGTCCCGAACTCCAGTTCACATCGGTGCCGGGCTTCGGCAAGGTCGAGCACCAATTCTTAGTCGAGGGCAAGGGGACGATCACGATTGCCTACGACTCGCGGCACGCGGGGAAGATTGAGAAGAAGGTGGAGTTGAAGTAGGGGTGGCGAAATATTAGATTCTTATATTTTGCATTTACGTCTTTCTCTTTTGTTTTATAAAAAGGGTTAGCGTTGCTTTTCTTGACATCGATTCAAGGGTGGAAATATAGTTCTTCGCGGCGGGGGAAATTCATTCCCGGAAGGAAATGACGGAGTGAGAGCATTCGTCGGCGTCACGGACGGTGATTGGTTCAAGACGCTCTCAGCCCAACCTAATCTCGACGAGGTCAATTTCTGGCAACCCGGAGGGCAGAGGCGGTTCATAGCACTGAATGCGGGAGAGCTTTTCCTTTTCAAGCTTCATGGCCCCGCTGACTACATCGCCGGCGGCGGGATCTTTTCTTACTCCACTTTACTTCCGATAAGACTCGTCTGGGAGGCATTTGGCGTGAAGAATGGCGCACAAACAATCTCTGAAATGCGAAAGTCAGTAGAAAAACATCGCAGTAAAACCATTTCCCCACATGAGGATTACACAATCGGGTGCATCCTACTCTCTCAACCATTCTTTTTTCGACGAGGTGCTTGGATCCCGGTGCCTAGTGACTGGAGTCGCAATATCGTACAAGGCAAAGGGTACAATCTTGATATGGAGCCGGGATTATCACTTTGGAAAGCTGTGCAAGAACGTCTTTCCGGATTCCCAGGCATTTTAACAGTGAAGGAAGGCCAGGCTCGCTTTGGCGAACCCATATTAATTACTCCTCGCCTAGGCCAAGGCAGTTTTCGTGTGATTGTTACAGACGCATATTCAAGAAGATGCGCCGTTACCGGTGAACGCACGCTACCAGTTCTTGAAGCCGTACATATTCGGCCCTATTCCCAAGGCGGATTCCATGAGGTGACGAATGGTGTTCTTTTCCGATCCGACATTCATACACTTTTCGACCGCGGATTCGTGACGGTCGATCCGGAATATATATTTGAAGTGAGCCGTCGTATCCGAGAGGACTTTGAAAATGGCCGGGATTACTATGCCCTGCATGGGTCCCGATTGATCGTGCCTGAGGATCCCAAACAACGGCCCGACCGTAATTATTTGAGCTGGCACAACGAAAGCGTATTTTTGGGATGAATTATATGGAAATGGAGCTCGATCGCGAGGTGCGTCTTGCGGCGTTCGACTTCCTCGCAGGACAAATCGCGCGTCTTGGCGAAGTTATTCCTGCTAGAATTCTATCAAGAAACTTTATTTTCCGCGGATCGAGCGTGCCCCTTATAGGTCCTCAAGGCATCTTCAAGCCGAAGGTCCTTCCAGAGATGCCAATCAGCATTAAGACTGCACCCGAGGTTCCCGGGAAACCGCGCCCTTACGATGACCGGCCGGCCGAGTCTGGGGTCATGATTTATCGATATAGAGGAGTCGACCCTTTTCATCATGAAAATGTCCGCCTCCGTCTCGCGATGACTAGGGGCGTACCGCTTATTTATTTCTATGGAGTTGAGGAGGGCTTATATCGACCGATATGGCCCATTTTTATCGTCGACGACCATCCTGCAAGCTTATCTTTTCACATTATGGTCGATGACGAGTTAACTTCCCTGAGGGGGAGTGGCTGGAATCCGGACACGCAGGCAACACCGCGCCGACGGTATATAACAGTCGAAGTTCAACAAAGACTTCATCAAGTTGCGTTTCGAGCTCATGTTTTGCGGGCCTATCAGAACTCTTGCGCGGTCTGTCGGCTTCGACATCCAGAACTTCTTGAGGCGGCGCATATTTTCGAGGACAGGCACCCACTTGGTGTTCCTGCAATCAGCAATGGGCTTTCTATGTGCTCCATCCATCATAAGGCCTTCGATAGTAATATCTTGGGGGTTAGGCCGGATTATTCAGTCGAGATACGTGAAGACATCCTCCATGAAATCGATGGCCCCATGCTTCGATATGGCTTACAAGGGTTCCAAGGTCAGGGCATCCTTCTGCCTCGAAGGCCGGATGAACGACCAGATCAAATTGCTTTGAAAGAACGATATGATAGGTTTAAAGCTGCCGGCTAGAAAGCCTAACTTTCGCAGCTTCGTTAAAAAATGTGCGTATTTTCTCCTGACGGGACCGATAAGCGGGAAGCTTGACTTTAATAGTAATCGTTATTACAGTAATTACATGAAAACGGTCGAACTCAAAGTATCCCGAATCGGGAACTCCCGGGGAGTTCGGTTGCCGGCCGCGTCGCTGCGGCGCTATCGCATCGGTGCGGCGGTCCTAATGGAGGAGCGGAGCGAGGGGATCTTCCTGCGCTCCGTCGGTCCCGTCGTGGAGAAACTCTCTTGGGAAGATACGGCACGGGAGATGGCGGCAAACCGTGAAGACTGGGGCGACTGGGACGCGGCGGCCGTGGACGGATTTGGAAGCAGCCCGTGGGAGACCGAAGATGCAGGAAGGATAACGGAAAAGAAAGCCGAGTATCGTTCGGTCCCGCGATCGGCCAAGAAATCAGGATGCGCTACGATATTCGGTGAACTTCCTTGGACCTGGCACAAGGCGCCGAAATGACAAAGAAACGTCCGGTAGTCATTGTCAGTCTGGATGCGCTCAACGCGAAATTGCAGACCGTGACGGTCTCTCCCCTGACAAGCCAATTACATCCCGCCTGGCGGTCCAGGCTGCACGTCCGATGCGGCCGGCAGGAAGCGGAAATCGTGGTGGACTAGATACGTACTATCGCCAAGTCCCGGTTGGGAACCAAAATCGGCAAGCTGACGGAAGATGAGGCCGCCGCGCTGAGGCGGATCATCACCGAAATGTACGGAGAGTGACCCTATGCCCTCCCTATCCAAATCCAAATACCTGAACGGGCTGCAGTGCCATAAACTCATCTGGGTCCTTTACAACGACAAGGCTACGGTTCCGCCGTACGACGCGTCGACCCAGGCGATCTTCGACCAGGGCCACGAGGTCGGGCATCTGGCGAAGAGCCTCTTTCCCGGGGGCATTGAGATCGACGGCGAACCTTGGAAATACGCCATACTGCTCGACCGGACGCGTGAAGCCCTGGCGAAAAGGGTACCGCTGTATGAGGCGGCCGTCAGCTACGGGGATGGTTTTGCCCGGACCGACATCCTCAATCCGGTTGAGGACGGCGCCTGGGACCTCATCGAGGTCAAGAGCTCGTCCGAAGTCAAACAGGTCCACATCGACGACCTGGCCCTGCAGAAGTACGTTGTGGAGGGTTCGGGCCTCCGCGTCCGAAAGTGCATCCTGATGCATATCAATACGGAATATGTCCGCCGGGGGGAGATTGAGGTCAAAAAGCTGTTCACCCTGGCGGATAAAACCGATGAAGTCGCCTCAATTTCGCCCTGCGTCGAGCCGAACCTGGCGGAGCTCGTCAAAGTGATCCGCCAAAAACAGATGCCGGACATCGCGATCGGTCCGCAATGCGACGACCCCTACACTTGCATCCTCCAGGAGATATGCTGGGCATTCCTTCCCGAGGACAACCCGCTGACGCTCGCCGGATTCAAGAAAGAAAAAGCGTTCGAGCTGATCCATCAGGGAATATTGAAAATCGCGGACGTCCCCGATACGACCGACCTGAACGGGAAGCAGGCCATTCAGCGCGAGGCCGTGCGGACGGGAAGCCGGCATCTCGATCCGGGGGCGATCCGGGCGTTCCTGGAGACGCTCGTCTTCCCGGTCCATTATCTCGATTTCGAGACATTCCAGACGGCGATTCCTCTCTTTGACGGCGTCCGGCCCTATCAGAAAGTCCCATTCCAGTTTTCGCTTGATATCGTTTCCGCCGTCGCGGCGGTGCCTGGCCATCACTCGTATTTGTCCGAGGGCCGGAGCAATCCGAATCCCGAGGTCCTGAAGCTCCTGAAGGAGAGGCTCGGCGATTCGGGCTCAATCGTCTCCTACAATGCGACCTTCGAGCGAAGCGTCTTGAACCAGGCCGTGGAAGCCTATCCCGAATATCAAGACTGGTGGACGGCCGCCCAAGCCAGGTTCATCGACCTGCTGGCGCCGTTTCGCGCGTTCGCCTTTTATCATCCTCAACAATCCGGGAGCGCTTCGCTCAAAGCCGTCCTGCCCGCCTTGACCGGCGCGGGCTATGAGTCGCTCGACATCGCCGACGGCGAGACGGCCAGCCGCGAATACCTTCGGGTGACGTTCGGGGGGGCGAATGAGGGGGAAAGGGCGCGCGTCCGCAAGCAGCTGGAAGAATATTGCGGGTTGGATACGATGGGGATGATCCGGATCGTTGAGGCGCTGAAAGAGATCTGATGTATTAAGGTTTCAAAGTGCCGACTGAGCGCTCGCCCCGTCCTCGACCCGCACAAGGCGCAATCGGGAGCGGAGAGGCGCAATACGGCCGATCCGGACGAGGATGGGCTTTCCCCCTCGCGCGCGTATCGAGGCCGCGATCTTGAGGTTCTCCCGGCACAACGCGTGATCCTCGGCCGGCAAGAAAACGATTTCCGCAGCAGAAGGAATCTTCTTAGCAAAGGCGGGGTGTTCGATTAAATAGCGACTGAACTCGTACCCCAAGCGGAGATTCTTTTCTGCGATCGTCTTCCTGTTCATGCGAGAGGCTGCCGTGTGAGGAACCATTCCCTATTCTTCTCCCATTGTGTCCTAATTTCATTATACGCCCTGCGAAAAGCCTCGTCAAAATCGATCTCGGGAAGCCATTTCTTGTTGACGGTTCAGTCTGACCTGAAAATGTCTTTGTGAAACTCGACGTCCATGCTTTTTAGGAGAAGCCGGTTTATCCGAAAAGGCAGCCGGCTATAAATGGAACGGTTATCGGCCACGAAATTCTCACCCGAATCGTCATTTCATGATGATAATAATTCTCGGCCAAGCGCCAATATCGGCACATTGACAAAAAGCGCCGCCGTCGCTGCCAAGCTGTTTGACTTCGCTGTGCGGCCGGCGATAATCTTGGTCCCATGAAGCCCAAGTATCGCCGTATGCTCCGCGGGATGAAGGTTAAGGAAGAGCATCCATCGTATTCAAGCGCGACCGGGACCAAATCCAGGACCAAGGCCGCAGCCAAAGCTACCCCCGCTCCCGTACCCGTCTGGTCGCTCTACATCCTGAAATGCCGTGACGGATCGCTCTACACCGGGGTGACCAACGACATCGACCGCCGGTTCCTTGCGCACCAGGAGGGCAAGGCCTCCCGCTATACCCGGACCCGGCGCCCCGTGGTTCTAGTCTATCGGGAGAAGTGCGGCAGCCGGTCCCAGGCCCTGTCGCGCGAGTGCGCCGTCAAGTCCCTGAGCCGGGAGCGTAAGGATGAACTCATCGTGCGCGGGAAACCCGATGAAGCGATATAGCGCTATAACGTTATGACGTCAAGGGGGATACGGAATTCTGGTGACACGATCCCAATTCAAGAGAATTGGGTCATGTCACCGAATTCCTACGTTCGCAGGGAGATCCCTCGCTCCGCTCGGGATGACAGAGTATTGATTATTTTCCGAGCTCGCGCCGGTCGCCGATCTTGAGCGCGCGGCTGCCGACGGCCGTCGCGTACTCGGGGAGCGAGGCCGCCACGACTGCCCCGGCGCCGACCACGGTGCCCCGGCTGATCGTCACACCGTCGAGGACGATGACCCCCGCTCCCAGCCAGACGTCGTCCCCGATCGCGATCCCGCCCTTGGACTCCGACGGCTGGAACATGATCGGCTTCGACGTGTCCGCCGCGGGGTGGTTCCCTCCCGCGACGAGGTAGCATCCGCCGGCGAGAAAACAATATTTGCCGAGCGTGATCTTTGTCTCGCTGAGGAGGCTGCAGTTGGCCGAGATGTTGGAATAGTCCCCGATCGCGATCGACCCCTCCTTGCAGCTCAGGGCCGTGTTCCGCCCGATGTAGACGTTGGCCCCGATGGCGAGGCCAACGTTCGCCTCTCCCTTGGCGTCGAGGACGGCGTAGTCGTCGATCGAGGTGTTGTCGCCGATCGTGATTTTGTGGGGATGGCGGAGGGTGATGTTGCGGCCGAAGACGACGCCCCGGCCGACCTTTTTCAGCAGGCGCGGATAGAAGATTTTACGCATGGCGAGCCCGAGGGCGCCGGGCATGGGAGTGATGAAGCAATTGATGAATTCATATTTGAGGAGGAACCACAGCCCTTTCCGCCCGACGAACAGGCGCGAATACTTGGAAGCCATGGACGTCTCCCGGCTGATGAGCTCTTTCTGCGTGCTGCCGGGGAATTCCTGGGGCATTTGACTGTAATCTAACATATGGCCATTTTGGAATCAAACGGGTGCTTTCGCAGGGAATTCGGTGACACGACCGGCGGAAATCGGTGACGCGATCCCAATTCTCTTAATTTGGGTTCGTGTCACCGATTTCCGCCGGTCACCGAATTCCGCTCACAACCAGCCGCGGGAGCGGTACCAGGCCGCGGCCGTGGCGGCGCCGTGCCGGAAATCCCAGGCGGGAGCGTAGCCGAGCTCGGCGACGGCCTTGGCGATGTCGAGCGGCTTGGGATGGATGAAAAAGGCGAGGCGGGAAGGATTGAGGGGCGCCTCCTTGCCTGCGGCAGCGAAGATCCGGCCCAAGGTCCAGGCGGCGGCTTTCGTCGGGAGAAGAGGGAGTGCTATGCGGGGCGGCCGGGCGCCCGCGGCCTCGGCGATGGCGGCCACGATCTCCTTGACAGAAAGGACCTCGGGCCCGGCGAGATTGTAGATCTCCCCGCGCCGGCCTTTCGCCGCGCAGAGGAGCGTGCCCTCGATCAGGTCGTCGATATAGACCGGCGTCTGGAGCGTCCGCCCCCGGCCGACGACGGGCACGCGCCTCCGGGCGGCGGCCCGGATGAGCTTGAGCGTCCGGCGGTCGCCCGGGCCGTAGACCCAGCCGGGCCGGATGACGACGACGTCGGCCCCGGCCGCGGCGAACTCGAGCGCGATCCGCTCGCCCTCGAGCTTGGTCCGGTCGTAAGCGTCGCGCGGTGCGAGGGCGTGATCTTCCGCGGCAGCCTTGCCTCCCGGGACGTGGCCGAGCACGCCCGCGGAGCTGAAATGGACGATCCGCTTCACCCCGGCCGCGACCGCGGCGCCGATCACGGCGCGCGTCCCCTCGGCGTTGATTGCCCGGAATTCCTCCTCTTTGAGCAGGGAAGCGCCGAGGGCGGAGGCGAGGTGAAAGAGGACGTCCGTGCCGTTCATCGCGACCCGGAGCCGTTCGCTGTCGCGGATGTCGCCCTTGATCTGCTCGATCCCCGCCGCGTCCTCGAGCCCGCGGTTATGGACGAGGGCCCGGGCCTGCCAGCCGTCGCGAACGAGGCGCGCGGCGAGGTGGCTGCCGATGAATCCCGAAGCCCCCGTGATGAACGCACGCATTACCGCGCGACCGCCTTATTCAACGCTTCCGTGATCTTTTCCAGGTAACGGGGATAGACGTAGTCCCGGTCCGCCCGCCGTTTCGCCTCGCGCGCCCGTTGCTGCGCCCCCTCCGACTCCAGTGCGTATATCAGCCCTTCGGCCAGGCTCTTCGGGTCGGGGTCCGCGAGGACGGAAATCTTGTCGTCGAGGACCTGGGTGTGCGTCCAGAGCTTCGTGGCCACGAACGGCTTCCCCGATTTGAGGAAGGAATAGATCTTGAGAGGCGTGTTCGTCCCGCCGACCCGGGGCGATACGAGGATGTCGCTCGCCGCGACGTAGAGCGGGACCTTGCGGGGGGCGACTTTCTCGACGAATGCGATCCGGCCGCCGGCGCCCAGCTTTTCGGCCATCTTCCGGGCCGCGGCGTGCTCGGCCTTCACTCCGCCCACGATGAGCAGCACGGCCTTCGACTTGACTCGGGCGAAGGCCTCGATGAGGAGCGGGATCCCTTGATAGGGTTCGAAGTTCCCGGCGTACAGGACGATTTTTTCGCCCCCGGGCGCGACGGCCCGCCGGACTTCGGCCACGGCCGCCGCCGTCGGCGGCGCGGTCTCGAAATCGGCGAAGTCCATGAAGTTCTCGAGAAAAACGGCCTTCTCGCCGAATCCGTGGCTTTGGACGTAATCCAGGAGGTCGCGGCAGATGACGATAACCGCCCGCGAATTCCGGAGGACGAACCGCTCGAGGGCGTCGAAGATCCCCTTCAAAATCCTGGATCGGGAGAAATTGAAGTTCTCGAGCTGCTGGGGGAGGCTCGAGTGCATGTCGTAGATGTGCGGAATGCGGAAGAGCTTTCCGAAGAATGCGCCGAACCAGCCCGCCTCCTCGTGGGAGAAGATGACGTCGTAGCGGCCGCGGAGGAGCGTCGCCAGCGTCTTGATGACCATCAGGCCGTCGAGCGGCAGCTTGGCCGGCGAGGGCCCGATCTTGATCTTGCGCAGGCGGAGGACATTGGGGACGCGGAGGATGGTGAAGTCCTTGAAGGCCAGATCCTCGCCGAGGGGATAGGTCACGAGGTCCGTTTTGTGCCCGAGGTCGGCCAGGGCCTTGATCCGGAAGTGGATGCTGATCGGGGTGCCCCGCGGCTGGAAAAATGGCTCGGGGGCGAGCATGAGGATTTTCATAGCCGGTCGGCTCAGCGGGGCTCGTCGGGCTCCGAGTCGAGGACTTCGCGGACGGCGTAAATGTGCTTCTCGACCGCCTCGTGATAGGTCCGGACCATGATCTCGCCGAGGAGACCCATGGTGATGAACTGGATGCCGATCACGATGAGGAGGATGGCCAGGAGAAGCAGCGGCCGGTTGGCGATGCCCTGCTTGAGAATGAGACGCTCGTACGAAAGGACGATCCCCAGGACGCCGCCGACGGCGCCGGCGATCAGGCCGAACATGCCGAAGATCTGCAGCGGCCGGGTGGAGTAGCTCAGGAGGAACTTGACCGTCAGGAGGTCGAGAAAGACCCGGATGGACTTGGTCAGCTTGTATTTCGACTCGCCGTAGAGGCGCGGGCGGTGGTTGACCGGCACCTCGGCGATAGCGACGCCGATCTGGCTGGCGATGGCCGGGATGAAGCGGTGCATCTCGCCGTAGAGTTTGATGTTTTGCAGGACCTCCCGGCGGTAGGCCTTGAGCGTGCAGCCATAGTCGCGGAGCCGGACCTTGGTGATCCGGCTGATGAGCCAGTTGGCCAACTTGGACGGCAGCCGCCTGGAGAAGAACTTGTCCTTGCGCTTCTGCCGCCAGCCGCTGACGATGTCGTAGCCCTCGCGGAGCTTGGCCACGAGGAGCGAGGCGTCGGCCGGGTCGTTCTGGAGGTCGGCGTCGAGGGTGATGACGATCTCGCCCTTGGCGTGGTCGAACCCGGCCGTCAGGGCGGCCGTCTGGCCGAAGTTCTTGCGGAGGCGGATGACCTTGACCCGGGGGTCGGCGGCCTGCATCTTCCGGAGGACGGGGAACGATCCGTCCGTGCTGCCGTCGTCGATCAGGACGATCTCGAACGGCTCGCCCAGCTTCTCGCCGGCGGCGGCGAGCTGCCGGTAGAGCTCGGGGAGGCTCTGCTCCTCGTTGTAGATCGGGATGACGAACGATACGGCGGTTTTTCGGGTGGTCAACATCGGGGCCATGATAACATAAAAGAAAATCGAGGTTCAACGCGTCGTCGTCGCGTCGTCGTCAAATTCAAAGCCTTTTTCTTGGATGAGTTTGAGGCAGGTCTTGACGACATCGGGATCATACAGGATCCCCGAATTCTTGGCGATTTCCACGAGCGTTTTATCAATCCCCAGGCCGGGACGATAGGGACGATGCGAAGCCATGGCCTCCACGACGTCCGCCACGGCGAGAATTCGGGCTTCGAGGAGGATCTCGTCGCGCGTTAATCCGCATGGATAGCCCGATCCGTCGAGGCGTTCATGATGCTGACGCGCGATTTGGGCCACAGGCCAAGGAAAGAGGATGCTCTTCAAGATATCGTAGCCCGCTTGAACATGGGTCTGTATCAATTGGAACTCATAATCATTCAGTCTTCCGGGCTTGCTTAATATTTCGGCGGGGACATTGATTTTACCGATATCGTGAAGGAGTCCGGCTGTATGGAGGCCCTGGATTCGATCGGAGGGTAAGTTCATTTCGCCGGCGATGGCCACGGCCAATTTTGTAACTCGGCTCTGGTGACCTGCCGTATACGGATCCCGGAAGGTCACCGTCGACGAAAGGGCCTGGATCATTCCCTCCAGCGTTTGCTTCAAATCCTCATAGCTGTGCTTGAGCAGGTCTTCGGTATTTTTCCGAATGATAATGCCGGCCAGCGTATTGGCAATCGCGGCCAAGAAATCCTCTTCTATTTTATTGCGGGAATGCCCGGGCTTTAAATATATCGTGAGCACCCCCAGGAGCCGGCCGCCCCGCATGATCGGCAGACAATAATGGCCGTGGGGAGCGATCCCGGGATAGCGGACCTCATGCCTGTCGTCCAAGTCTTCGGCATAATGGATTATTTTCCGAAGCGCCGTCCTCCCGCAGAGACATCTTCCGAAGGGAACGCGGGCGCAGCTTTCCGAGATGGAATTGCTCAGCCCGCTTTGAGCCGCCATGACCAAATTTTCGGAGTCCTGATCGACCAGGAACAGCGCCCCTCGTTTCTCGAACGCCAGCCAAGAGAGAGATAGGATTTCATCCAACGAGCGAGTCAAAGTGGCTGAAAGATCAAGATCTTCCAAGGCAAGCAGCAAGAGCGAGCTGACCACGGTCTGGAAATCGACGTTGCGGCGCAGTTCCGCTTCCGCCTCTTTCTTTGCTGTGATGTCGTAGCTGATGTGAACGTAAATCGGGCGATCATCGATCGTCGAAAGAGAGGTGGGATACGCGCAAGATAATAACCATCTCTTGTAAGCCGGATCGAACAGCTCGCGTTCGGCGGACCCGCCTTTCTCCACCGCCTCCTCCAAAGGACAGCCGGGGAAAGGATGATCAAGTCCGTGGATGATCTTCGGGCAATATTGGCCGATGATCTGAGCGGGGTCCACGCCGAGCGCGCTTCTCACCGCTTTATTGGCCATAAGAATGTGATGTCGATCATCGATGAGCATCACATAAAAAGGAAGAGAGTCAAATATTTCCTGGATCTCCGATCCCTCCGGCGAGAAAATCGGGCCATGGGACTTTGCTTTATTCAAGATTCCCCTTCCTCAATAAGACGAGATATCCCCCAGAGTTGCACAGGGATTATCCTGCCGGCAAGGCTCTCTGTCAACAAATAATCCAACTACTTGATATATCCGAGGGCCCGGAGCATGTCCTCGGCGCTCTTGTCGACCTTGACGGTCTCTTTGCCGGCCAGGACCTCGCGCGTCCGGGCTTCGAGCTTCTTCCGGAGCGCATCGGCGGCGGGCGGCAGGGGCCCGTTCGGGGCCAAATACCGCATTTCGCCGGGGTCCGCCTCCAGGTCATAGGCTTCGATTTTCTGCAGCTCGGGCGTGAAGATCAGGTGCCAGGGATAGGCCAGGAGACCGAACCGGTCGCGCTTGGCTTCGGGCTTGTAGGTTTCTTCGAAGATCTCGAGGGTTCGGCCGGCCGGCAGGCGGCGCAAATCGCGGCCTTGGAAATGCGGGGGCCGTCCGAGCCCCATGAGGCCGGCCACGGTCGGCGCCACGTCGAGAAGCGTGACCGGCTCGTCGCGGACGGCCGGGGCCGAGGGCCCGGCCGGATTGGACAGGATGAAGGGCACCCTCATATAGACGTCCTGGAGGAAATGGATATGCCCGACGTAGCGGTCGCCCGCCTCGTCGTTATACTCGCCCAGCCCTTCGCCGTGGTCGCCGACGGCGAGGACCGCGGTCGTCCTGCTGAGGCCGAGCTCGTCGAGCTTGCCCCGGAGCTTTCCGATTTCGCCGTCCATGTATTCGACTTCCCGCCTGTAGTCGGCCCGAAGGGTCGTGTCGATGGGCAGGATGAGCTTCCCCCGGAACGTCATCCGCGCCGTACGGGACCTGCCATCGTTCGTGACGAGGACTGCGGACGACCTCTTGATGAAATAGGTCCCGTCGGCCTTGTTGAAGATCCACTCCCGGTAGCGCTCGATCTTCAAGCCCGACTCGTCCTCGCTCGTGATCTGGAACTGGTCGAACCGGGCGTGGAAGGGGAAGGCGTCGGAGTCGTTCTTGACTTCGAACCGGATCTCGGTGACGCCGGGGGCGAGGGTCACCTCGGCCGTGTTGACGGTGTAATTGCTGAGGCAATAGGAACCGAGGCGCTTGTCGTTGACGTAGACGGTCAGGTCGTCGGGGGCGCCGGGCGGGGTGTAGGGCTCGTGCGGGTCGGAATAATGGACCCAGAGGAAGAAGGGGCCGTCTCGGTGGGCCTCGAGCCAGGGGAGGACTTTCGCGTTCACTTCCCCGGCATGGAGGTACCACCGGTCCGCCGGGAAATCGGCGGCGTAGGTGTCGAAGCCCTTGTCCAAGCCGAACATCGGCTGGAGGACGCCGAGCGAGACGAAGGCCGCGGTCGCGAACCCGGCCTTCTTGAACAGCGCTGCGAGGGGCGGGAGCGATTGCTTGTTCCGCAGGACTTGGCCGTTGTTGTAGAGCTTGAGCGCCGACGGGGGCTCGGAGAAGAACATCGTGGCGTGGGACGTCAGTGTGACCGGCGTGAGCGCGCGGGCGTTTCGGAAGAGTATTCCGCCGGCGGCCAGAGCGTCGAGGTTGGGCGTCGTCGCCCGCCCCTGCCCCGAGGCGCCGAGGTGGTCCGCCCGCATCGTGTCCAGGGTGATCAGGATGAAATTCCGCGGCCGAACCTCCTGGCGGCAGCCTTCGAAAGCGAGGCCGCAGACGAGGGCGGCGGCCGCGAGGGCGACGAGCCTTCGGGGCTTCATGATTCCTGCACTCTCCTCACATAATAGCGGAAGCCGACCCATTCCCTGCCGGCGTGGCTGTCCTCGTCGATTTGGAGGACGGAATCCCCCCGCGATTCGAAGAAGTCTACGACGTCCGCCCGGGGTATGCCGAACATGGGGGCGTCTTCGGGGTTTCCGGCCTCTCGGGGCAGGGCGCTATAGAGCTTCTCGTCGAGGCCGCGTTCTTCGGGCTCGGGAGAAGAAGGCCCGGCCGACGGCGAGAGGAAATCCGTCGCCCCGGCTGTGGAGGACGGAGGGTTTGTCGTCGCGCCTTTCCTGACCCGGATTTCGCACCGAGCGGTGGGGGAGCCGCGTTCCTTGAACCAGGCGACCATCTCGTGGACGAGGTCCACTTCCAAGCGGTAGTTCCCATGTTCGGGAGGCGTGGTGATCGTGAGGAAAACCAGGCATTCCTCTCCTGCTTTGACGACCGCCGGCAGGTCGGCCCGGCCGTCGTCCTGGACGAGCATTGTTCGCCCGTCGCCGGAGAGCCAGTGGTTCGCGACCCGGATCGGCGAGGCTTCGCTCCGGACCCAATCCCGCGGACTCGCGTTCCGGACCCGGACCTCGAGGGTGATGCGCTCGGACGGAGCGAAAAGCGGGGCGGGGATTTCCCCTATCGATATCCGGGCGGCGTAGGCCTCGGGCGCCATCGGGGCGGCCTCGTTGCCCGTGATTTTCAACTCCCGCGGATGGGATGGAAGTTGAAAAATCAGAAGTCCTCCGGGCTTCAGGATCCGGCGGAATCCGACCCAATAGCCTCGGACGATCTCCGGGCGGATATGCTGGAGAACGATATTCGTGTAGATAAAGTCGAATTCGGCGTCGCCGAAAAGGGCCAGGTTCTCGTCCTCGGACCGGAAATATCGGACTTTCTCGGGAAATTGATTCGCCAGGCCGGCGAGCTTGATCATGGTTTCGGAGATGTCGACGCCCGCGACACGGTCGAAGTGCGGGGCGAGGGCCTGGCTCAGCCGGCCGATGCCGCAGCCGAAATCCAGGGCCTGGCCGCGGGCGATCGGAATGCCCTTCACGCGAAGGCGGAACATCAGGACCGAGATCTCCCTCCGTCCCGTTTCGAAGAAGTCCGCGGCCCGCCATTTCCGGCCTTTCTTGGCGGGGTCGGACAGGATGGCCCAGAGCGGATCGAGCCGGGCCTGCCTCTCCCAGTGGTCCCGGATTTCCCGAATTCCTTGGTCCGCCGTCATCGCGCCTCCGCCCGCATAATAGGGTCCGTCCGGGGGGAATGTCAACTCGGAGGGGAAGACCCCTTCCGACGGGCGCACTATTTTATACCTGACGGTATAAAATAGTGCGCCCTGCCTCCCCTTCTCGGGCGGAGCATAAAACCCCGCCCTGCGACCAAGGGGGCGATACCCCCTTGGAACCCCCGACGAGCGGCTCCCCGGGTCAAGACCCGGGGAGCCGCTCGTCAATGGCCGGCCGCCCCGCCCCGGTTGTGTCCCCTCCGGAATTCCTGTATGATTTTTTCACGCTCCATGAAGAAGATTGCGATCGTGCCGGCCTATAACGAGGAGGCGTCCCTCCCCGCCGTCCTGAGAGCGCTCCGGGCGGAGGCGGCCGATTTCGACGTTGTCGTGGTCAACGACGGGTCGACCGACGGGACCTCGGCCGCCGCCCGGGCCTTCGCTGGGGTGAAGGTCGTGGACCTGCCGGAGAACATCGGCATCGGCGGAGCCGTCCAGACGGGGTTCCTCTTTGCCCGTGCCGGGGGCTATGATCTGGCCGTCCAGGTGGACGGTGACGGGCAGCATAGGCCGTCCGAGATCGCCAAAATCGCCGCTCCCGTCCTATCCGGGGCCGCGGACGCGGCCATCGGCTCCCGGTTTGTGGAAAAAGCGAGGTTCCGGGGCAGCCCGTTCCGCCGGGCTGGGATCCGGATCTTCCAGGCGCTGAACGCCCTTCTCCTGGGGGAGAGGATCACGGACAGCACCTCGGGCTTCCGTGCGTTCAACCGGAGGGCGATCGAGGTCCTGAGCGTGACCTATCCGGACGACTACCCCGAGCCCGAGGCGATCTATATCCTGAAGAAGAAGGGCCTTCGGATCGTCGAGGTGCCGGTCGAGATGGCCGGCCGGGCGGCGGGCCGGTCGTCGATTGGGTTCTGGCATTCCCTGTATTACATGGTCAAGGTCTGCCTGGCCATCTTCGTCCTGCTCCTGCGCAGGGACGAACGGGCCGGGTGAGGAGAGCGAGCATGGACAACGTTCAGATCATCCGCATCCAGATCGTGGCGATCGTCGGCAGCGTCCTCCTGATCTTCTTCATCCTCGACCTCATCCGCCGAAAGCGCCTGCGGGAGGAGTTCGCCATCCTGTGGCTGGCGATGGGGGTCGTTTTCCTCGTCCTGTCCATTTTCCGCGGCCTGTTGGACAGGATTTCTTATTTCATCGGCATCGGGTATCCGCCCGCGGCCCTGTTCCTCTTCCTCATCATGGGCCTGATGATCATCCTCATCCATTTCTCGACGGCCATCTCCGAGCTCAAGGGGACGCAGAAGAAGCTCGTCCAGGAGATCGGGCTGTTAAAGGCCGCCCTTCCTACAAACAAAGTAGAAAGGCCCGAGCGACCGTGACCCGCCGGGAGGCCGTCTCCGACCGATGAGCTGGACAGCGTTCGACGAATCCGCGGCCGGCGCCTGGGACGCCTTCGTCGCGGCCCAGCCCGGCGGCCGGATGGTCCACCTGACCGGGTTCCGGTCGGCCGTCGCAGCGACCTACGGCCTCGAACCCTTCTATCGGGTCTACAGGAAAGGCGGGGAGATCCGGGCCGTCTTCCCCGGCTTCTTCCACGCGAGCCGGGTCTACGGCCGCAAGATCCTGTCCCAGCCCTTCTCGGAATACGGCGGCCTCCTGCTCGGCGCCGCCGTGCCGGCGGCCGAGCGGGCCGTGATCCTGGACGAGTTCGCCGCGGCCGCGAGGCGCGCGCTCCGGCTCAAGCGATTCGCCCACCTCGAAATGCGGAGCCCCCTGAGCCTGTCTTCCGAAGAGGCGAGCCGCTTCCATACCGTGCCGCTCTTCAAGCGGGCCGTGCGCCGTCTCGACGCGGCGGAGGCGATGTGGAAGGGACTCGACCCCAAAGACCGGAACATCGTCCAGAAGGCCCGGAGCTACGGCCTGACGTTCGCCGAGGAGCCGGGCGCGGCCGCGCTCAATCAAGCGTTCTATCCGCTCTACCTCGCGACCATGAAGCGCCTCGGCACGCCGCCACACCCCCTGGCCTATTTCCTCCGGCTGTCGCGCGGCCTGGAGCGGGCCATGAAAGTCTTCCTCGTCCGGTTCCGCGGGCGGCCGGTCGCGGCGCTCGTCGCCTGGGCGGTCGGGACGACCGTCCACGTCACGGACATGTGCTCGGACGAGGCGGCGTTCTTCCTGAAGCCGAACGATTTCGCCGTCTGGGAGTTCCTGTGCTGGGCCCGTGAGAGAGGCTTCGAGACCTTCGATTTCGGCCCGGTCCGCTACCGCGGCCAGGAGATCTTCAAGAAAAAATGGCGGATGGAATTCCTCGACTATTCCTATATCTACGTCACCGATAAGCCGAAGCGCATCCGGAACACCTTCTCGGGAGGCGGCGGGCTGATGGCCGCCGCACCCGCGGTCTGGAAGACGGTCATGCCGGTCGGGCTGACCCGGCTCTTCGGGAAATGCCTCCGCCGGGAAGTGGGGCTGTAAATGGGCGCGGACTATCGGGCGGTGTGGGGCCGGTTCTTCGACGACGTCTCCCGGACGAAGGGCGACACCGAGGCCGCCAACAGCTACATCTCGGTCAGGAATTTCCGCCTCCTGCGGGCCGAGGTGCTGGAGCTTCTCGGCGATCTCCGGGGCGCGCGCGTCCTCGACGCGGGCTGCGGGACGGGCCACTTCTCCCTCCCGCTCGCGGCGGCGAACGCCGTCGTGGGCGTCGACGTCTCCGCGGAGATGCTGGCCTTCGCCCGCAACAAAGGCCTGGCCCCGGTCCGGGCCGCGGCCGAAACCCTGCCGTTCGTCGGCGGCGTTTTCGACGTGGTCCTGGCCGCGAGCGTTATTCAGCTCATCCCCGACGGCGCGGCGTTCGTCCGGGAGCTTCTGCGCGTGGTAAAGCCCGGCGGCCGGGTGGTCATTTGCACGATCAACGCCGGCAACGCGGCGCTCGGGTTCCTCCGGGTTCTGGAGCGGAAGAAATACCGGAATTTCCGCATCTATCCGTTCCGGGAGATCGCGGCCCTCGTCGGGGCCGCGGGCGGGACGGTCCGGAGCTACCGATTCCTCTACTACCCGTTCGGCGGAGCGGCGGTCGTGCCCGGCGGGGCGGAGCCCGGCCTGATCCCGAGGCTTTTTGGCACGACGGTGGTCGTCGAGGTCGTCAAGGAGGTTTGAGGGCCCAATGAAGAGCGTTGTCGCTTGGATCCGCGCCCACTGGATCGGGCTCGCGCTTTCGGGCCTCGTCCTGGGCGGCCTGGCCCTGCGCGTCTGGGGCGTGTCGGCGGTCTATCAGCGGATCGACGACGTGCCGGTGGCCAAG